>Ga0136600_1000634_pt1 | contig 18550 bp, 19 predicted proteins | sample AntRauMFilla2698_FD_104634 | JGI IMG/M metagenome (GOLD analysis project Ga0136600, IMG submission 104634) | Saline lake microbial communities from Rauer Islands, Antarctica - Metagenome Filla 2 #698 | ecosystem: Environmental > Aquatic > Non-marine Saline and Alkaline > Saline | place...
CGTTCGCGGTTAAGTGCCAACATAGATTTTCGGACATCTTGCGCTACCCCCAAACTTTTTACGATTGCGCCGATTGACTGGTTTGAAAGCTTGGTCACTTTGTCTTCCTTTATATGTTTATCGAGCAGGCGGTGAATCGAAGACAGGGTGGTTGATTTGTGTTCAAAATGATAGTTCCACTGTTTTGTTTGGAATATTTTTTCGTAATGGGCTTTGATGACTTCACCCATATCTTTTTGGAGTGTCGCGGAAATATGTCCACTGGTGCGGTACATATTTGACATTAACCCATCAAATTTGGTGACCGTTTCTCTGACTTTGTTAAATCGGCTCGCTTGTCTTGAGATAAAGAATCCGGTAAATATTGAGTACAAAAAAGTTGAGATCGACAAAAAGACGCGGTCTACTGGCTCCGCAATTTCAACGGTGTAATACACCCAACTCAGAACTGGTAACACCACCACTATCAGCACTAACGTAAAATAATGTTTCATAGTAAAAGTATACCAAACTAAACCGTAATCGTATGTATAAAACTAGCGGGTGCGAGATACTCTTTCCAGCGCTCGTATAGTTCGTGGGTAGCTACCACGTCAGCCGCGTTGTATGTCGCAAGGTCGAGATATGCACCCGATCGCACCAGCCCCACTACCGACGATCCGTCGGCGTGTTCTTTTGGACTAGTGATTCCGTAACTCTGACAAAATAAATGAAGCGACGGGCGACGATACATCGCACCGTAGAATGTCAATTCGTCCTGTAAATCAACGTGATAGGGATACGTTTGTAGTTTGAGGTATTGGTTTTTGGCTAGCTCTACCGTCGGTTTTACCTGCCAGGCGACCGAGCGATGCAGTAAAAACGGCACATCAAACCGCCGCCCGTTAAAACTCACAAAAATATCATAACTTCTCGCCCCATCCCAAAAATCTTCGAGTAATTGCGACTCATTACAATAACGAATGGTGTATCCTTGCTCGGTCTCTTTTGCTGCGGTCTGGGGATTTGTTGCCGCTGTGTCGTCGGGCACGACCACGTAGACGACACCTTGCTTGCGCTCGACATCCCACATCGCGAGCGATGCAATGGTTCCCGTGAGCGGTGACAATCCCAACCCGTCTTTGACTTGCTGCACATACTCGGTTGCTTGTCCGGTTGTATTGGTGCTTTTGGCAATCCATTTAGTGAGGGCTGTTTGGGTTGTCTCACCCAACTCGTCCCAGTTTGTGCCAATTGTTTCAATATCAAAGACGAGCGTTGCCATAGAAAAATATTACGGCAGCGAAACTGGCTCAGCTGCAAAACAGCCAATTATGGTCGGTCGTGCAGTACTCAGCTCATAGCGATACTGCCCTGCCACCATACGACCGCCACAAACATCGCCGCGAATGTCGCTGGCTCCGTAAATAGGCAATCCATCAAGCGCATACCCAATCAACGTTTCGCTACCAAAAATACCGTACAACCCCATTTCGTCGTTACGGATCAGCGATCCGTCAGTCGCAATCCCAATCACATCAGAACCAATACAAGTCGGGGTTGCGGCTGGTTGCGTGCGTGCCGGTAGCTGCAACACCACCTCTGTACCAGTCTCTGTTGCTCGCTCAACCACCACCGCCCCTTCACGTGAGGTGACCACAAGCGACCGTGAATCCCAAAAACCCAGATACGGTGCCACCAAACTACACGCAATCACCCCAGCCGAACCAAGCGGTGACTCAGAATCTGAAGTCGTACCAATGTCGTCCGGCAGAACTTCATCACGAGCCTCATCAACCAACAGCACCGGTTCAGCGGCGATTTTGTCGCGCATTTGGTTCAATCTCTCGATTCGTGCCGTATCATTTTCGGTGGGAATACTGGCGGTCAGGACTAAACCCTCGGCGGGTAGACTCTCTGACGTGAGACCCGCTTGGGTCATTGCACTACTGTCTGGGTTTTGAAACCACTGAGCGAACAGTGTCGTACCGATTGCTGCCACCAAAAATACAATACAAGTAAACAACAAAATAAAATCGCGAGTGCGGAACATTGTATCTATAGTACCAAACCCCAGGCAGTCAATTGCTATTTAACCACCACGTCGTCAGGAATATCTTTGGGATTAACTAAAAACCCGTGCATATCAAGCCGACCAATAATCACCGGAAACCGCAAATGACCACGCGGTGTGTACGAGGCAATCGTATTGATTTCGCGTCCTTTCAATTTCAATTTTAGTTTTACGGTTCGGCGTTTTTGCTTTCCACTTCCCGATCGCACGTTAATGGTTTTGTGATGTGTGTCCAGCCCCAACTCTTCTACCAAGTCACTATCAATCGACGTACGGTACGCACCGGTGTCGATTTTAGCGCGCACGGTTTTTTTCTTGTTCGTGCCATAAATGGTGATCTTTTCAATCACACCGAGAACATTATTGTTGACCGAGACCTGATCCAGCGTTTCTTCGGCAAACAGTTTTTGCGCTAATTCAATTCCTCGTTCGATCGTTTTAACTTTCAAATGCGCGATTCGTTCCAACCGGGTCCGCAATGAAGCTTGGTTGGCGATCTGAATACTTAAACCTGGTCGAGCATTGACCTCGAGCACCAACGGTCCCAGTTCGGCATCAATCACAATATCAATCCCGGCAAATCCCAGTTTAGAAGATCGTTGTGCGCGGACAGCTACCTCGAGAATTTTTTCCCAACCAGGAATCTTTATCCCGCGCGCCTTAGTTTTTGTTTCGGGGATGTACTCCACGTTTTTTTCATTACACACACCGTACGTAGTGATGCCTGTGCGCATATCAACCCCCAATCCCAACCCACCCAAGTGCAGATTGGCCTTGCCATCTGAATAGACCGTCGGCAATCGAACCATCGCCATTACCGGGACGTTGTTACAGACGATCACGCGAATATCAGGTACCCCTTTTGCACTATATTTTTTAAAAAAAGCATCTGGCACAATCAGGCGCTCGATAAAAGCCGCGTCGGGTAAATTGTTCAAAGAGTGCTCACCGTCAAGCGTACTGAACAAAACGGATTCCAAAGCACTGACAGTTACTTTGCGCTTGCTGACAGTTCCTTGTGTGCCGTTCCATTGCCGTACGATCGTGATGCCGCGTCCACCATAGCCGCGCGCTGGTTTGATTGCAAACTGTTTTGGCATCGTAGTCCAGTCAAAAGATCGAGCTTTTTCAAGCGTCCGAAAAGTTGCCAACACCGGTGCCGTTGGCACCTGATCACGCACAAATCGCTCTTTGCTCAGCAGCTTGTCGTCTGCCACCATTTTTTGACGCCGTTTGTTGAACTGTCTAATGTATAGGTAATTACGGGCATTTAACCCCAGCATGGCTTGACTGACAGCCATATTATTCGACAGTTACTTCTTTAAACCGAAATAGCTCAAGCACCCGCAACCCAAAGTATCGTCCAATAAGCACGTTTACCGGAAGTACCAGCAAGACTAATTCTGGATACAAAATCAGCAGGTTTTGAATCATAGTGGCTGACGCGACCATAAATCCAAGTAGTCCCAAAATCACCGTAGTACCGGTAATCAGCAGGGTTTCGTACGAACTTTTGTGTAGCTGCACCGTAACAATCTGATCACCCAGCAGCATCAAAATCAAAATCGGGAAAATCGACACGGTCAAGATCCGTTCAAATTCAAGCACCAAGCCTAGAGACAACGCCCCAAACACTGCTAATGCTAGGAAAAACATCGCCAATGAGCGTTTTGGATAAAACATGATTTTTAGCTTGGTGAGACTACGTTTTGAAATGTACGACGCCACCAAAATCGCACCCAAAAGCAAGAGCCCGATATTGACCCCAACCGCCACCAGGGTAAAAGACAAAGCAATCGGTACCAACATATCAAGTGTCGGCAACCCAATCACCACCCGGACAAAACTCACAAACAGCGCCAAAAACGGTGTGAGTAAGATCAGGTAAATAGTGTTCGCCGGGATTCCAGACTGCACCGCCCATTGCACCCAGTACGCCATCACCGACCAGGAAAATGGTGAATCGACCGGGCGGGCTTCAAACAACTCAATAATCGCCGTTTTTTCCGGCAAATCTTCTGGCAGTGTCGTGTCATTACTGGCGGCAACTGCGGTGCGCCGCTGATCTATCAACTGTGCGGCGGTCGCCGAAGCGGTTTGGTCCTGAAGCGTCGAGGTGCTCGTTGTTCCCTGCTCAAGAGACGACGTCGCCCCGTCGGGTTCAAACTGAAATGAGCGTGCTGAGGTCGTGTCAGTCTGAGCTCCTGCCAGCAACGGCAAAAACGCCAAACAAACGCCAAAACAGGTAGTAGCAATCGTGTATTTCATGCAAACTATGTTACCACTCTTTTAAAATATCTAGCGTTTGCAACGCAGTTATGTGATGTGTCAAGAGTGGGTTGAACTTGCCACAAAAAAGCTGATCGAACACGTGCGGTTTGTCGATTAGTAAATTCCACAACTCAATATTGTTTTCCAGGTATAAAATGTCTTTTGTGTAGATACAGCCTGGGGTCGTGCCCGTCGTACCGCGAAACAGACGAATTGTCACGTCCCACGCGGCGGTGTTTGCTTGGTCGACACCGTCTTCGCGTGCCGCATAAACTAACGTGTAATAATCCCGCATCAGCGTAAACACACCCCGAAAATCGCGCGGTACGCCATCTGACCCCACTGCCAACATAGCTGCCAGATAGCGATCAAAACCATAAAACTCAGTCGCACCTTCGATCTGCTGCTGCACGTACGTCGCCAATCCTTCTTCCCCACCCAAATAATCATGCAGACCGATTGACAACAGTTGCAGCGGCTGCTGTTTTCCCCGAGCCGACCGCAATACATGCACGCCGATTTCGTGTTCCGCCAGGGCTTTAGTTTTAATTTCGGTCAAATCAGTCCGGGATAACAACGCCTGTTGCCGCGGCACCAAAACTTGCTGCCGCTCTGGCAACACCACAAAATGCGAATGGTTATCTTGACGCTCCATCAACGTCCAGTTGGTCAGCTCAAGCCTCGTCAAGGTCTCAGTAAAAATATCGAGCACCTGCTGTCGTGACATGATCCGCGGACTACCCTTGACTGGTTCAGGAAGAATGTCCTGGCTGATCTTAGTTGGTTTGGCGGTAATTTTTCCCAATACAGCGCGTAGCCGTTTGGCTTGAAGGCTGTGGGTAGCTTTTTTGTCGTCACACAGCCGCAATACTTCTCGAGCCACATACGAAATATAGCGTTTACTGGGAACACCATACAGGGTCTTGCTCTGCTCAAAAAATGCGTGGTCGTCACCCGCGAGCGTCGCTTGCAAGAGGGCTTGGCGTTCCAACTGACGCTGTAATTTTTTATCGTACAACTCGATCACTACAGCGTGGGTATCGCTATTGACCATCGCACTGCGCACAGCAGACACCGGCTCATCGACCGGATTGTTCGCAAACCGACTGATATCATATGAAAATAATGGATTTTCTACCTCATCACTGAGAAATAATTCGACCTGCTCTTTGGAAATACTTAAACCAGAGGTGATGGGGCTAATTTCAGCCACGGCAAATACGATTGGGCGTGCCAATTGAAACCATTGTTCATCAAAAACCATATGTTTATATGGTTGATTTAAATGCCAAAGCGTACCGGCGTACCTTCTACTTCACCAACCACAGCAGTATCCTCACTTTCGAGCTCAGCTGTGGCGGCGGCTTCTGGATCGATGGCTCGGGCGACCCGCAGCATGATCTCGCTAAATGGCAGATTGTCACCGTTTGCAGCCTTCATTGGTTCACCATTAAGGAAGAACGTTGGTGTGCCGCCAACACCCAAGGCGCGACCTTCAGCAAAGTCCGCTCGCACTTTGTCACGTAGTGCAGACGCGTTTGACTGGCGACGGAACTGATCCATATCAAGTTCAAGTTCTTCGGCGTACCGAGTAAAAAAAGCGGCGGGTGCGGCACTACTACTCCATTCATTAAGATTTTCAAACAGTAAATCATGGTACGCATAGAACTGGTCTTGCTGACCGGCGGCTTCCGCTGCCATAGCTGCCGCCAAGGCAAACGGGTGGATTTGTTCCAGTGGGAAGTGTTTGTACTCGAACCGCAATTGATCTGGATATTGTTCAACCAATTCAGCGGCAAACGGCGCCACTGCCTGGCAAGCTGGACACTGAAAATCACTGTATTTTGTCAGGACAACTTCGGCGTCAGGGTTACCTTTGACTTGGGTTTTTAACTCGATACCAACGTTGTTTTGTTCTTGGGCTTGTCCAGCCAGGTAAAAAGCTCCGGCAAATAAAGCGACGGTCACTACGCCGATGATGATCCATGGGTTTTTCATATGGATCAGATTGTAACATGAGTAAAAAACTGATGCGAGGGGTGGCAGTTTGTTACAATTACTGGTATATATGCAACATCAACCGAGCAGCCGTGGGAACCAACCAGTAGCCCCGCCGTGGAGCGTAGAACCAGACGCACTTGTAAGCGACCTCACAACCTCAACCGATAACGGATTACCTGAAACCGAGGCGCAACAAAGACTGCAACAGTTCGGTCCAAACGAATTTGAAAAAACTACCCAAGCTTCACCAATCAAGATTTTCATCAAGCAATTTTACAGTCCATTGATCTTGATCTTGTGTGCGGCGATTGTGCTAACGGCTTCACTCCAGGAGTGGTTGGATACGATCATTATTGCGTTTGCGGTACTGGTAAATGCGATCCTGGGTTTTGTGCAAGAATACAAGGCAGAACGAGCACTCGCGACACTCGGTACATATATAAATCACCGCACGCGGGTGATTCGCAATGGCACGGAGAAAGAAATCGATGCCAAACTACTAGTGCCTGGTGATCTGATTCATGTCACTGACGGTAGTCGGATCAGTGCTGACGCGCGGATTGTCCGGGAACTCAACTGCCGTGTTGACGAAGCGGTACTGACCGGCGAATCCCTCCCGGTAGAAAAAGACGCTGCTGCACTACCGAATGACACGTCGCTGGCTGATCGACTCAATATGCTGTTTGCGGGCACCTTGGCTGTTGGCGGTAGCACCTATGCACTGGTGACCGCAACCGGGTCACACACTGAGATCGGCAAACTCGCCGCGCTAGTTGATCAAACAGACTCCGAAAAAACCCCGCTCCAAAAAGCCCTCGGTAAATTAACCTGGGTAATTATTATTGTGACTACCATTTTGGTGGCGATAGTATTTTTCATTGGGATTCGAAACGGGCAAGAATTTTATGAAATGTTGATTCTGTCAGTGGCAGTGCTGGTTGGTTCGGTTCCTGAAGCCCTGCCGATTGGACTGACCGCGATCCTTGCCATTGGAGTGGAGCGTATCGCCAAACGAAACGGCATCATTCGTAACCTAACCGCCTCGGAAACACTCGGCTCTACGACCCTGATTATTACGGACAAAACCGGCACCCTCACCCAGGCAAAATTAGAATTGCGGGATATTGACGCCGTAGACACACTACTAGAAGCCGGTTTTACCCCTTCAGACCAAACCTCTGACTATGACAAATCACAGCTGGCAATATTGCGGTTAGCGCGTGCAGCATGTGATGTCATTATTGAAAACCCCACTGCGGACGCTGCTGACTGGACCATTGTCGGTGATGACCTCGAAGGAAATATCGTCAAAGCCGCCGGACTACGCGGCATTATTGAAACAGTGACTGACCGCAGTTCAATCTTGCAACGGATTCCTTTTAGCTCAAAACACAAATTTTCAGTCAGTCGTATTCCTCATAAATACGCTCCATCAGAACACGGTCACTTGTCTGACCCGCACGTTGTCTTGGGGGCTCCTGATATTTTACTTGCCCAAAGCAACCTGTCCCCTGAACAAAAGAACACCGTCAAACACAGCATCGACGCCCATAGTGCAGCCGGCAGACGCGTACTCGGAATCAGTCTGTACCATGCGCCGCAAGCCGATACCGATTTGGTGGTGGCTGATATTGTACAAACGCACTTCTTGGGTATCCTGAGTTTCTACGACCCAATCCGCCCCGAAGTCCCCGAAACACTCAAACGAATCGAAGGTTACGGCACCCGAGTGATTATGGCTACCGGTGATCTGCCTGGTACCGCGATCGCGATTGCCAAACAAATCGGCTGGGACATTGCACCAGACCAAGTCCTCACGGGCGCGCAACTCGCCGTCATGTCAGACGTGGAACTAAACGCCGTACTCGACCGCGTTAAAATCTTTGCCCGGGTGACTCCGCGCGACAAACTACGTATCACCAAACTCCACCAAGCGCGCGGTGAGATCGTAGCTATGACGGGCGACGGCGTCAACGACGCGCCTTCACTCAAAGCCGCCAACATCGGCATCGCGGTCGGCAGCGGAACCGATGTCGCCAAAAGCGTCGCTGACTTGGTTTTACTCGACAACAATTTCAGCACTATCGTCGCGTCGATCGAAGAAGGAAAACAGATCCTCTCCAACATCAAAAAAATGTTTGTGTACTTGATGAGTAATGCTTTGGACGAGCTGATTTTGGTTGGAGGCGCGATTATCGCTGGCGTTGCACTGCCGCTGACTGCGGTGCAGATTATCTGGGTAAACTTGTTTACCGGCAGCATTCCCGCCATCGCCTTTGCATTTGACCGCCAAATGATGCGCGAAACGGACAAAACCAGTAAAACCCTGTTTGACCCGCGAGTACTTTTTCTTACCACTGGCGTTGGAGTGGTGATCTCTTTGCTATTGCTTACGCTTTATCTCACCCTGCTCAACACCGGCGTCAGTATCGAAATCGCCCGCACGGTACTATTTGTTTCGTTTGGATTTTACACTCTCTTGATCGCGTATTCATTCCTTGATCTGTCACGCCCCATCTGGCGTTACAATATCCTGCAAAACAAGATGCTGAACGTGGGGTTTGTGGTCGGGTCTAGCTTGATGCTGCTGACGCTGTATCTGCCATTTTTCCAAACGTTGTTTGAAATCACCACCCTGTCGACTTCGTGGCTGGTGTTTGTCGCTTTCTGGTTGATCCTTCAGGTCGTAATCGTCGAAGTCCTCAAAGCCATCGCCAACACGTTTTTGGTGAAGTATTGATTTAATCTATAAACGGTGGTGATTTTTGTTTTGCGTGGTATAGTATTTACATATGTCTAACGATCTCGCTGAAAAAATCTTGGCTGAAATCCAGTCTCTCCGACAAGAGGTGGCTCTGCTAGTACCAACCGAATCTTTGGCGGAGTACGAGAACGGTGACGAAATAGTTGATGCGCTAGCGAGTGCCCGAGCAGAACTAGCGTCATAACGTATGCGCTATTCGCGGACGACTAACTTTGACAAACAGTTACGCAAATTGCCACCTATTGTTACTGATCAATTCGTAAAACAAAGTGAATTATTACTGCAGGACAAACGCCACCCTTCGTTGCATTTCAAAAAACTGCAAGGCGAAAACGATGTATACTCGATACGCCTTGCGAATCGCTATCGAGCTTTGTTTATCCTGACGCCAAACAACTACGTGTTCTTTTCTATCGGTCATCGAAAGAACATCTATCGATAGCAGTCATTCCTGCCTTAACTCGCTAAACATTTATTCACGAAGGGTTACCCTTCGATCTGTTGCTAAAACCTCAAAATAATGTTCTAATCAGAACTTCATGGCTCGGAAACCTAACTTCATCAAAAAGAAAAAGCGCAAGGTCCACGGTGCAGCTTTTTGGGACCAGGAGTACACCAATCCACAACATCTCAAATTGTCTGAGCGTGAAAGTGGCGACTTGGCAAAATTTACCCGCTGGGTGATACGTCAAAAGCGCGGTGACATTTTGTCAGTGGGATACAGCGCGATTGATGCAGGCTGCGGGAACGGACGAAACTTGATTTGGCTCGCCAATGAGTTTGACATGAAAGGAGTCGGCGTCGACATTTCAAGCGCCGCCATCGCCCAAGCTAGGCGTGCCAGCCACGACCTCGATATCAAGTACGAAGTCGGGTCAGCCGGCGCTCCCCTGCCCGCTTCGGACGAATCACAGTCGCTCGCGCTCGATATGATGACATCGCACTTTTTAACAAAAGCAGAACGGCAAGGGTTGCTGGACGAACTGTGGCGGACCATGATGCCTGGAGGATTTTTATTTATGAAAACATTTTTACGCGACGAAGATCGTCATACCGAACGTCTCCTGCAGGAGTTTCCCGGACCAGAAGAAGGTAGCTATATCCACCCCGTCATGGGCGTTCCTGAACACGTATATCGCGAATCAGAAATCAAAGACTTTTTGTCAGAAAAATTCATCATCCGGCAATTATATCGGTCACACCGCCACAAAAGTAAGGACGGCAACGGAAAGCGTCGCACTATTTCAATCTACGCGGAGAAGGATTACTAAAACTCGCCTTCGTTTTCCAAAAAGATAATTCCCTCTTCAAAACTCGCGCTCGCAACGTCGGTGAATAGTATTTGGGTTGGGGCTTCGAAAACAGTTCGATCGACCCGCGGCCAAGTGAGACAGTCGTACTGTACGATTGTTGCAAAACCAACTGGTGGCACGAGCCGTTCGAGTGTCGGGGTGTCAAAATTAGCCGGCTGTTTGCTCCCAACTAATTCGCCGTCAATATCTGTCCATTGCCAGATAGTGTCCTCTGCAATAATAATGGAAGTGACCATTTGCCCCGCCAGGTCAGGGGTCGGCACGATAAAATCACCCCGTAACTGTCCGACGTTGGTAAAGATATTGCCCGTAATCTCTGCCTCCAGTGGGTTTGGGATGTGGGTGATCGCACACTCAATACTATCCCCACGAGCCAAAAGTGACGCCAGACTACTTTCACCAGAAAAAGCCGTGCGCTCGTTTGGATCAACCGGATCGGCTGGAGGTGCCAATTGCTCGACCCGGTCTGGTGCGGGCAGAGTCGCCGTATTTGGTCCAGTAAACAATGTATAGTACGCAAACCCAGCGACTACAAACGCCAATACAACTAGCGGCATGATGAATTTCATATGCCAAGTATACCACCCAAAGTCTCTGCAGGTGTGGCATACTAGAACTATGTTAGGCGGTACACCGGTAGTAAAAAGACTTGCATTCTATTTTGGAGTGCTTGGAGTCGTCGGCGTGGTCACTATCAGCTACGGGTTGATATACGTCAGCCAGCAGACCTACAAAAACGCCACCCTAGAAACGACCACCGAACCATTTCCCATCGGTGTCGATCCGCAAACTACCACCATCACAGAACAAGCCATTGTTCCGGAATTTTATCAACAACACCTCGCCCAAGCTCAGCAGGCAAATACTGGCTGGCTCAACCGGCTCGCTAGCCGACTACAGTCTCAAGCCATGTTCCAGCAACTCGCCTCTGCGACCAGTCGCATCGTCGTTATCTGGTCTGGCGAACGTACCGAAGAAATCGCAAATAATATTGGCGCTGTGCTGCGCTGGGACCCAGCGCAGCGAGCTGAATTTATCGCGCGTATGGAGACAAATGAATTTGGTTTCACCCAGGGTTACGCTGTCCCCGGACAATACATCACCCATCGCTACGCCACTCCAGAGGATATCGCTACTGTACTCAACCAAGCATTTACCGCCGAGGTGGACGACCGCTATTCTGATGATGTTCAAGCTGTCGTGCCCTTGTCTGACGCGCTGATCATCGCCTCTTTGATCGAACGTGAAGCCAGTGATTTCGAAAACATGCGCGAGATTTCTGGGGTGATTTGGAATCGCCTATTTATCGATATGCCACTGCAGCTAGACGCCAGTTTACAATACGTCAAAACCGCCGATGACACCGACACAAATTTCTGGCCAGCGGTGCGACCGCCGGATAAATTCCTAGATTCTCCATTTAATACCTATCAAAACGGCGGCTTACCACCCGCTCCGATCGCCAATCCTTCCGTGGCAGCGATTGTCGCCACCCTCAATCCGCGGGTGACGGATTGTTTGTACTATTTTCATAGCCGAGACCGGGAGTATTTTTGTTCTGTCACGTACGAAGAGCACGTTAGGAAACTACGCGCGGTGTACGATTTGGAGTAACAATCCAGACCTACAGCGGGCACACCAGCGGGTCACTTATTTTTCTGGCGAGTGACCGGGTTGTCAACAACAGCAATCCAACTCCAATCAGACCAAATTCCGCTCCGTGCAGCGGTAAATAGGAAATGATCCAGGCAATACCGATCAGCTTCAACACCACTACCAGCACCGCCGACCCGCACGCCGCGCAACCGACCCCCAATACCGCCGCCACCATGCCGCTGAGTGTCGTCGCCCGCGTCGCCCGAACTTTCCCCGCTCCACGGGCGCGTTTTATAAAATATCCCAACAGCGCGGCGTTGATACCAAACAACCCTGAAATCAACACCACTGACACCGCCGACACAATCGTAAAGTTAGTGACGAGGCTGCCATACAAGGCACCCACAAAAGCCACTTTTGACAGGGCGCTCACCGCTGGGGAAAATAATACCGCCGACAGCACAGCCATGTTGGGCAGCAACACCATGAGCGACAGCGTCAGTCCGGACACCGCGGCACTCAGCGCCCAGTAGCTTGGGTGCGCGTAGACACGCCTGAGCACGCGCCACAGCATAGACTAGGCTTCGTCTTTGGCGATTTGAATCAATTGTTCAATGGCTGCAATCGGTAACGCGCCGTTAATTGGGTAGGTTTTTCCTGATGGTCCAATCAAAATACTCCAGGGTGTCCCTTGTCCACCGGTGGCACGCGCGTTATCAATATCTTCTTGTACCAGCGTATCAGTCCGTCCACTTGCAAAACATTCGGAAAACGGTGCCTGCTCCACTCCGGCTGCAAGGGCGAGTTGTGGGATCAGTTCACCATGCGGGGTATCGTTTCCATCTTCACGAGCCGCAAAATAGCCGTCAGTAAATGACCAAAAGGCGTCATTTCCAGCCAGTTCAGCCACACACTCTGACGCCACCGCTACCGCTCGGGCTTGGGGATGTAATTGGGCAATTGGTGAATGTCGATACACCCAAGCAACGTCGTCATTGGTGGCAACAATTTCGTTCATCGTGTTGTGAAATCTTCCACAAAATACGCAGTCATAGTCGGAAAACTCCACAATCACAATCTCGCTATCGAGCGACCCTTTGATGTGGTCAGCTTCGGTAACCGCATTTACGAGTTGGGTCGTGTCAGCTGGCGCTTCGGGTACTGGTGCGGTGGCGACACTTGGTTGCATTGGACTACTAAAATAGAGTCCCAGACCAACACAAGCGCCCGCTAAGACGATAGAAGCTGGAATAAGCAAATCTCGCCAGATTGGCTGAGCGGCGTGGGTAATGTTTGAAGGTTCTGGATTCATATGCATGTGATTATTAAGATACAGTATACCGACTTTTGTCGAGTTCTCCAATTACCGACCCTGCAAACGTCGTCGCTCATTCACCGATCGGGCTTGGGCGGTTCGGATCGCACGCGCTTCCTTGAAGCGATTTTTGTTGCCGCTTTTATCTGCGAGCCAGGCACGCTCCCGGACCAACTTATGGTAGTTAGCGAGTGTGTCTGGACTCACGCGTTCATCCAGCAGCGCTGCCTGCACCGCACAGCCAGCGCTTTTGTCGTGATCGCAGTTGCTAAAGGTGCAGTCAAGCGCCAGTTGTTCAATCTGGGAAATAATCCCATCATCAGCAGTTGACTCGGCTTCGACCAAGCCTAGTTCGCGCATACCTGGCGTATCAATCAAATAGCCGCCGTCTGGCAGGGTAAACAGCTGTCTAGTAGTGGTCGTGTGTCGACCGCGGCTATCGTCGACGCGCACGTGTTGGGTTTCTTGCGCAGAATGACCCAACAGCCAGTTGGTGATCGTTGACTTCCCGGCTCCAGACGAGCCGAGCAGTACCGCAGTTTCATTTTTGGTAAAATACAACGCAAATACTTCCAACCCTTCACCCGTCGTCGCCGTCACAACGTGGACTGGCGTGTCACCCGCGGCTGCGTGCACGGCAGCGGTCTGCGTTTCTAGATCGGGTGCCATATCGGCTTTATTTAAAATCACGACTGGCGCAATACTGCTTTGTCGTGCCAGTAGTAAGTATCGCTCCAGACGGTTGATATTATAATCACCGTCCAATCCCATCACAATAAACACCGTATCGACATTGGTGACAATAATTTGTGGCTGCTGGGTTTCTTGATCGAGTCTCGAAATAGCACTCGTCCGCGGCAGGATAAGCTCGATCACCGCTTGTGCTTCTTCACTCGCTGCAACTAGTGTCACCTGCACCATATCGCCGACTTTTGGGTATTCACCAGTCTCGTGAAAATCGCCGCGCACGGTCGCCAACACAGTCTCCCCGGTTTCAAGCGCGACCGATAGGTGTACACGCTGCACTTCAATGACTCGACCAGTTAACATAAATTAATAGCGGCGGGTTTTCCAGTACGGCGCTGACCCGATCAATAGCGTATGAAATCGCGCCACAAACTCGTTGGCACCTTCGGCGTATAGTTTATCAAAATACCGCTGCCTAAAGGTATGCACATCATCAGTCTCGTACAGCAACACGCCATCAGGGCAACAAAAATCACAAAATTCAGCCGGCGCAACCGCTTCGTCTAGTACTACCAACACCGTCAAACATCTCGCACAGGTAGGTTTCATTACCATGACTATAGCAAAAAAAGACGTCGGCTGCAGCTGGTGTATACTGTATTCCACTAAAAGAATAAGAAATGCTTGTATGGCTATGTACGAAGGAAATTGGAAATGTAGCGGCTGCGGCGGAGAGATTACCCAGCTACCGTTTCAACCACGCAGCGAATCGGGACTGACCTGCCGCGCGTGTTACGGAAAAACCAAAGAAACTGAACAGACTGAACAACCAATCCCAGAAATGCAGACCGCTGGCGAACCAATGCCAATGGACGATGTGCCTGATTTTGACGATGCGCAGCTGGCTGGCGAACCGATGCCCCCAGACGACGCGTTTGCAGGTTTGGAAACTTCTGCACCAACAGTGTCAGGAGACAAACCGAAAACTGCCGGAAACTGGACCTGTTCCGGCTGCAGTGGCACGATTACCTCACTACCGTTTACCCCGCGCAATACTGACAACCTCAAATGTCTAGATTGCTTTAAGGCGAGCAGGTAAAACACCTTTGTTGCGTATCAAACCAAGAGGCTATTTACTCTTGGTTTTGTTGACCGTTTGCCAAATATGATTACACTACCTATATGAAACTATTTACATACTTGTGTATTTGTGTTGCTGCTTTTTTACCAGCCGCGCTAGTGGCGCAGACTAATTCGTACACACTCGAGATTGCTGACAACACGATCGAGCTAGGTCAATCAGTCACGGTGAACTGGGACACCAGCGCCTCTAGCATCACGCGTGATTGGGTAGGATTATTTGTCACCGGGGCTGGCGATCGTAGTTATTTAGACTGGGAGTACACGACCACAAAATCTGGCGACTTCACCGTCACCCCAACCACACCCGGCAGGTACGAGTTTCGTTATTTTTTAAACAATGGCTACGAACGAGTCGCCCAGTCTGCAACCGTGACCGTAACGCCACCGCCAACCCAGGTACGTGACTACCGTTTGGAGATTGCTGACAGAACAGTCGCCACCAACGAACCGATCATCCTTTCCATCAAAGCCGGCGGCACATCCATAACCAGGGACTGGGTTGGACTGTACCGCACCAGCGCCAGCGACCGACAATTTATCGAATGGAAAACCGTACCCGGCAGAAATAGCAACCTCACCTTTGCTATCGACACACCCGGCACGTACGAGTTTCGTTATTTTTTAAACAATGGTTACGAACGAGTCGCCACCAGCGAAACGGTAACGGTCGAACAACCCGACGAGGAAACACTAACGTATCAGCTTGAAATAGACCAAACAAAGGTCGACCGCGGTGAACGAGTAACTCTCAGTTGGAACACCAACAGTCGCGACAATGCGCGCGACTGGATTGGGTTATATCGAGTAGGAAGCAGCCCGAACAGCTACCTGGATTGGGCATACGTATCGGGGCGCGCAGGCACCATTGATGCTGACACAAATCGAGTTGGCACGTACGAGTTTCGTTACTATCTCAACAATGGGTATACACTCGCCGCCACATCTGACTCTTTCACCGTGAGCGAACCAGAGCCAAACGACCAAGAAATCGGCGATCAGCGCGGCTACAATTTGACCCCCAACAAAACCCGCTACGAAAGAGGGGAAACCGCCCGAGTGACCTGGAGCGTGCCGCAAAATACTAAATTCTTCCGTAATTGGATCGGGCTATATCGTCCAGGTGACCCGGACACCAGATTCATCAAGTTTGAGTATGTCGATGTATTTTCTTTCACCGAAACATTTCGACTGGACAATGACGGCACGTATGAGTTCCGGTTTTTCACCAACAACAGCTACAACAAAGTCGCCACCTCTGATCCGATCGTGGTTGTAAATGACACATCGGTCGCCTGCACACTCGACACAGACGATATCGCCAACCTTCCCACGCCAAACGGACCGATCATCGCGCTTGGTGACAGCATTACGTTTGGGATTGGTGCCAGCACTGGTGAAGATTATGTGTCAGAACTAGAAGATCGACTGGGAGTCAACATCATCAATGCCGGTGTATCGGGCGACACCACCCGCGATGCCCTCGAGCGATTGGAAGACGACGTGCTTGATCGCAACCCTTCCGCTGTGATTATATTTCTGGGTGGAAATGATGAGATTCGTCGGTTCTATGCCCAACTATCAGACACTCTCGCCGGTCGAAACCTGCAGGACGAATTGGATGAACTGGCAGACGATCTGGGGTATGACTGGATGGGCGTACCACTAATCCCGCGCCAAGAAACGTTCGATAACATCGAAACCATTATCGAACGCATCCAAGATACCGGCGCCGCGACTATCGTAGTTGGATTTGACGCTGCAATTTATGATTCGCGGATTGACGACAATTATCGCCAGATCGCTCGTGAGACCGACTCATTCTTTGTGGCGGACATTTACGACGGCATTTTTGGGCGACCACGGTTTATGAGTGACTTGGTACACCCCAATAACGCCGGCTACGACATCGTCGCCGACCGGATCCAGCCAGCGGTAGCCTGTGTTATTTAGCATCACCGCAATCAATCTGTCACCCAGACAAAACAAAAAGCGCTCAATTGAGCGCTTTTTGTTTACTAGTCAGTGTGACTATGCAGCTGGAGTTTCCTCTACAGCTGGAGCTTCAGCAGCTCCTCCTTCTTCAACCAGCGTTACGTTTGTAGCGTTTGGTCCTTTCGGTCCTTCGCCAACTTCAAACTGTACTTTGTCTCCCTCTCGTAGGTCGTCAAATTGTACACCTGATAGTTCGTTTACGTGAAAGAAAAGATCTTTGTCTTCTCCGTCTCGTGTGATAAACCCGTAGCCGTTGTTTAGACGAGCGATAATTCCTGTTTGCATATTGTGTTTGTTACAAAAGCGATTAAATCTCAAACCTTCATGAGATTGTAATAAACACTTCTGCTTAAGACAATTCCGATTTGGTACCAATAGGATACATCAATTAAAGTAAAAGTCAATTGTTTTCCATTCTCTGGTGTAAATCCAGGTAAAAGAATATCTTGGTCCCAATATCGAGCGCCAGGTACAACGCTGCTGCCACAAACGCCGTGATTATCCCAAACCCATCAGGCGCCAACAAAAAAGCAATCGGGAAGCCAGACCAGCCCAGCAAAATGTATGTAGCGACAGCATTTCGATGTGGTGAATCCGACGTCAAAAGCGGTCGGATCATCAGTATGTACGCGACACTACTGACCGCAAACAAACCGATCATAAACCACCCGTCATACACAGCCGCCAGCGCGCCAGTTGCCATCACAATAACGGTGAGATACAACAGGAAAATCGTTTCGCTCATTGACTTGCCCAAAAAGCGCGCCATTTCATACATGAGCAGTGAACAACTCAATCCATACATCGCCCACCGAGTGGCGTACACCTCTCCCCCATTTGCCCCAATAGTCACAAGCGACCCCTCAAGCATCAGCACGTACGAAATGATGGTGATAAAGCTAACCAAAAATGCCGAGTTGAAGTCTTTTTTATAGGCAAATAGAAAATAAGTTGCCGCCAACGAAAATATAATAATACCTAGTATAAATATGGTTTCAATAGTCATAGTTAAATTCTAGCACGCTGGGTCGACTAGAGTTTACGTTTTAGTTCACACAAAATATTCACCTCGACCTCATTTGCTTCCAGTCCCGAAGGTCTGCCCTTCGGAGTTTTTGTCCTCCGTAGTTTTGATGTTAGAACTTTTTTGCGAGTGAATACCTCCACCTGATAAATAGTAGAGTGCTGAACACAACGCTCACCAGCACAACAATCACAAGCGGAGATATAATTAATATACGTTCTTGGAAGTCGTTACTTTGAGCATCCACTTCGCTTAATCTGAATGTATAATATCCAAAACTAAATAATCCTAGACTCCAGTCAAAAGTATCTGACACCGTTTGTCCCGGGCACAGAATAGAATTCGTTGCCGCTCCGAAGATCGGGACTTAGGAAAAAGGACTTAGGAAAAA
>Ga0136600_1000635_pt1 | contig 18531 bp, 17 predicted proteins | sample AntRauMFilla2698_FD_104634 | JGI IMG/M metagenome (GOLD analysis project Ga0136600, IMG submission 104634) | Saline lake microbial communities from Rauer Islands, Antarctica - Metagenome Filla 2 #698 | ecosystem: Environmental > Aquatic > Non-marine Saline and Alkaline > Saline | place...
AAAGAAAGAGTACCAGGCGGATTATCCGAATATCTAAGCGAGCTTGGAAAGAAGCAATTTAAGATTGCTGAAACAGAAAAGTATGCCCATGTTACCTTCTTCTTTAACGGAGGCATGAAGAAGCCTTTTAAAGGTGAAGAGCAATTTTTAGTTCCAAGCCCAAAAGAAGTTAAGACCTATGATGAAAAGCCTGAAATGTCTGCTTACATTGTTCTCGATAAGCTCAGTGAAACGTTAACAAAAAAGGATATTAGCTTTTTTCTTGTTAATTTTGCCAATAGCGATATGGTTGGGCATACCGGAAATTACGAGGCGGCCGTAAAAGCGGTGGAAGTTCTTGATGAGTGTGTTGGAAAACTCATGAAGGTCTGTGAAAAAGAAGGCGTAACGATGCTCTTAACTGCTGACCATGGTAATAGTGACCAAATGGTTTACCCAGACGGGAAACCTCATACAAGTCATACGGGTGCCCCTGTTCCCTTTGCACTTTTTAATCCTGCTGTAAAAGGTAATAAGGATTTGGTCGCTGATGGTGAATTCGCCTTGATGGATGTCGCCCCAACAGTATTAAATATTTTAGGTATTAAACAGGCCCCCAACTTTGAAGGCCACTCCATTTTTAAGTGAGAAAGCAATGAGCGAAAAAACAACCAAACCAAAAACGATTGCAGTCCTTTGCAGTGGTGGAGATAGCCCAGGAATGAATTGCGCCATAAGGGCCGTCGTCAGGACAGCTCTTGGCGAAGGTCTAAATGTCTATGGCATCAAGCGCGGTTTTGCTGGCTTACTTCAAGGTAGCTTTATTGAAATGAATGCTTCATCAGTAGGCAATATTATTCAGCATGGTGGCACAATTCTTCAAACTTCTCGCTGTCCAGAGTTTCATGATGAAGAAATAAGGCGAGAAGCCTTCCATATTTTAAAACGAAAGAAAGTCGATGGGCTTATCGTTATTGGCGGTAATGGCTCTTACAATGGAGCCCATGCCCTTCAAAAGGAACATGGTATTCCTGTTGTCGGAATACCAGGGACCATTGACAATGATATTGAGGGGACTGATTACTCCATTGGCTTTGATACTGCTGTTCAGACTGCTGTTGAGGCCGTCGATAAGATTAGAGATACGGCTCACTCCCATGCGCGAAATTTTATCGTCGAAGTGATGGGAAGAAAGTCACCCGCCATCGCGCTTCATGTTGGGGTTTGCACTGGAGCAGAAAATATTGTTTTTCCTTCTGATGAAATTAATCACGAACAAATCGCCAATGATATTATTCGTGGTATTAAACGCGGTAAATCCTCTTCCATCATTATATGTGCTGAAGGTGAAACCCCAGGTCTCAGTTATAAAATTCAAAACAGCTTAAAAGAAAAGAGTGGCATAGATGCCCACGTGTGTATTCTCGGCCATATTCAAAGGGGAGGAAACCCTTCTGCTATAGACCGATTCCTGGCCTCCCGAATGGGATATGTCGCAGTCAAGGCACTTTTAGAAGGAGAAAGCTCTGTTGCCACAAGCTATGTAACAGGAGAGGTGATCACTACTCCCCTTGAAAAAAGTCTTGGAAAGAAAACAGATTATCTTCCTCATTTTATTGAACTGGCCAGAGCATTATCCATATAAGAGAAACCTCCAACAGTACTATCCAGTAGACTAACGGCTGAAATTTCTTTTATGTAGTCACTATCTTTTGGGCAGCCTTGCCCAAGATAAATGACCTTGCTTCTTTTTAAAGTGAGCTGCTTCTCGAGTGTTTCCCAAAAGGAGGAATCAAGGCCCATATTAAAAATTTCACCTTCCAAGCTTACACGAGCAGAGCTAAAGCAATTGTCCATTCTTTTGAGAGGTAAAATTCCTGCCATAGACCAATAAGCGAGAACAAGGGGAAGTTCCAAAAATTCGATATAGGCTTTATCTACGTCCTCACCATCGACACAGAGAACATAACGCTTCAACGGCATTTTAAGCTTACGTTTCTTTGAAATAAAAATAAGCTTTTCTTTTAACTGTCTGCCTTTGCTACCAAGTCCCACAATTTCTAAACCAGGCTGTCCTTTGGTAGAGTACCCAAAAACTTCTACCCAATGATAAGAATGTCCTCTTTTTAAAATGGCATTGATTTTTATTTCCATGACGAAAATCTATTCAAAGATTAATTTTCGCTATTTACCTAAACCAAAGGAATAATTGGTGCTCTCGCGAATGGGGTATTCTTTTTGAACTTTATCGAAAGCAAAAATGTCCTTATCAATGACCTCGGGCTCTTTAAACGACCACTTTTCTACAGGCTTTTTAAGCTCAGGAAAGTCGAAGTAACAATTGAGAACATTATCTACATCTTTTTCAACAAAGGAATGATGGCTAAGCTTATGGGAATGAGCAAAGAACTTTCCTAACTTCATGCACCCATCCATCGGCGCCTTACAGTATCTCTTATCTCTCTTATCGCAGCCAATACTAAGAAACGCCTTATTTCCTTTCTCACAAACCACTTCGCTAAGTTTTGTATTAATATAACCACGTAAGAATTTAGACTCTCCTACCTCTTGAAGGCAAAATTTCTTTATCGAAACTTTCTTTCCCATACAATCGAGATTACTAGGGTCAATGACATCAATCATCAGGAGATGCTTTAGACCCATTTTTTCACAAACCAACTTATAACTATAAAGCTCACGCTTGTAACCTGAAACATCAAACTTAAGAACTTCAGCGAAGCTTAGAGAGGAAGTAAAAATGGTAAGAAAAATTAGAAAACCTTTCACCCTAATATTGTAAGGGTGAAAGGTCATTTTTGACAATTATGCTGGGAAAAGACCTCTGAGTCTCATCGCGCGATCAAGTCGCCTAAGCGCGGCGATAAAAGCGGCCTTCTTCATATCTACATTATATTCATCTGCCGCCTCTACTGTCGTGATAAAGGACTGGCGAAGGATATCGTGTAGTTTCTTGTTGATATCATCGAGATCCCAAAAGAAGTTCTGAAGACCTTGAACCCACTCAAAGTAAGAAACAATAACACCACCAGCGTTACATAGAATATCTGGAATCAAGAAGCTTCCATTAGCTGTAACGATATCAATGGCCTCTCTGGTAAGAGGTCCGTTGGCACCTTCGGCAATAATTTTGGCTTTTACATTTCTCGCGTTTTCATGAGTGATAACACCATCAATAGCGGCAGGAATCAGAACATCCAACTCAAGACTAAAAAGCTCTTCGTTAGTAATAGCTTGAGTGCCAGGCATTCCTGCAACAACGCCATTTTCAATAACGTATGCTTTGGCCTTCGCCACATCAATACCATCTCCACAAAAGACTGCTCCCGAAACATCACCGATAGCAATAATCTTGGCTCCTTGAGCTGAGAGATCTTCAGCTGCAGGAACACCAACTTTACCAAAACCATGAATCGCCACAGTCGTAGCTTTGCCGATATTCATTCCAATTTTTTCAGCGGCGAAGTTCACACAATAAGCCACACCTTTACCAGTAGACTCAGCTCGACCGAGTGAACCACCAATAGCGATTGGCTTACCAGTAACAACTCCTGGAATTGTGTAACCTTTAATTTGTGAATAGGTATCCATAAACCAGGCCATCGTCTGACCATCAGTACCGATGTCTGGTGCTGGTACATCGATAGATGGACCAACAATCATAGAGATCTCTGTGGCAAATCTTCTCGTAAGAGACTGAAGTTCCTGACGAGAAAGATCGTTGGGGTCAACTTGAATACCACCCTTTGCTCCACCAAGTGGAAGACCAACGAGAGCACACTTAAAAGTCATAAGCATTGCAAGTGCTGCAGTCTCAGAAAGATCAACTCCTGGATGATAACGAATCCCACCCTTACCTGGACCGAGAGTCATATTGTGCTGAACACGGTAGCCCATAAATGTTTTTACTTGTCCGTCGTCTAGACGAATCGGCACAGCAACCTGTAAAGCACGCTTGGGGTACTTTAGGCGTTCAGTAATATTGGGATCAAATCCCCCAAGGGATCCAGCCATTTCTAATTGATCAAATGAATCTTTGAAAAGAGGGCTATCAAATAAGCTCATTACACACCTCAGTTTGTCCTAACTTTTAGTTTTCTTTCATTCTAAATCGGTCACTAACTTACCGCAAAGGCATAGAAAGTGCAGTAGGATTTTCCTAAAGAATGACTGTTTTTAGAAGGGGGTGTTATAGAACAACTGAAGCGTATTGCGGTCCATGTCAACAAAGGCCATTTCACTGTCACTTTGAGCAGAAGTTAGTACGGCCGTAATATTATTTGTTAACGGCTTACTAAAGCTGGCCTGCCATTGACCATCTGAAATTTGATAATTGACTTCCGAACGAATCCCAAGGCTCTCAAAATTGCGCGCGACTCTTGAGTTGATATCTCCCCTCGTATTGAAAGTTGTTTCACACTCTACCCAAGGGTTGACCACACGCATTTCACCACTCATTCGTAGTACTCTTGCCTTAAACTTAAGCTTTATATTCTGCGAGATCTCAGCTGTGGTGTCTGGCTTTAGGGCTTGCTTTACACTTCTTACCCTATCCATTGTAGAGCCTTCCGCAGCATCTTTTATTTCGCCCGTTAAGCGCTTATCCGCATAACGCAGTAGCATGCGATTAAACCAAGCTTTCTTTGTACCCATATCAGGTGTTTCATAAAGACCAGTTGATTCAATGTCCCAATTCTGGCGATATCTCTCTATTCTATCCCATTCAGCAAATTGGTTTTTCATCTGATTCATTACACCCGCTCTATCTTCAACAAAGACGCTATTAAGCCAGATGTCATTTTTAAAAGGCTCAGGTTGAATCTCATCACTGGGGACTGTTGATGCTGGACCACGTCCTCTCTTCTTAGATTGAGAAGTCTTTATAGTCGCCGCTAATATTGGTTTCTTCCATACGTATTGAGTGTAGTTCGCCCCGCCTGCGTCCATAGCAAACACCTGTCCCAGCAATAGCTGTAAAAAGATTAAACAGGGGGTATAAATTCTACTCACGTATTCTCCTTAAATAGCTGAAAAACGGTAATTCCTCTTTCTCTCTCTATTTATTGTGCAATACGCATACCAAAGACCCACATCAGGGGGTGAAAAGTGAAAAACTTTACCATAAACTAAATCTATTTTAAAACGGAGTGGATATAAAAAAGGGAACTTAGATTAAGTTCCCTGACAGTTTCAGTAAGATAATAGAAAAAACATATTAATTACGACGACTTAGTCGTCGATCATTTCAGTGGTTTCCTTAACCAATGTTTTCAGCATCTTAAGAGTTTCAGGATCAAGATCTTTGGTCTTACTCTCCATCGCCTTCAAAAAGGCATTGGCAGTAAGGCCAGCTGGAAGCGCCGGTTTCTTCTTTTTCACAATCTTGCTTCTTGCCGCAACGACTGATCCTTTGTTAATAATTCTCTTAAGCTGACTTCTCTTTGTCAGTTCACCTTTAAGGACTTTCTTCTCGATCTCTTTTTTGAATTCGCCTCTTTGGAGAGCATCAAATTCAAGAAGAACATATTTCTCAGTGTCATGAACCTTTGCCGCTTCTTTAATTTTCTTAGGCATTTTAGCAATCAAAAGAGAACGATGAACTTCTGATTTAGAGATCCCAAGAGCTGCCGTGATTTTTCTTTCACTGGCCCTTGTTGCTTTTTGATAATTCAAAATCCCATCAGCACGATCAATATAATGAAGGGCCTCACGAGACGAGTTTTCAGAGAACTGAATGGCCATGAGCTCATTTTCAGTTTTTCCTTCTAAAATAAAACAAGGGCACTTCTTCATCTCAGGAAGAGTGCTCATCGCACGGAATCTTCGCTCACCACATATTAAGGTATAGCGACCACCCTTGCCCTCATGAAGAACAAGAGGCTGGATCAAGCCATTAACACGAATATTTTCAGCAAGCTCTTTTAGAGAAGAATCATTAAACTTAGTCCGCACCTGTTCTTTAACAACAATGTCATCGAGATAGACTTCTTCAAGTCTTGCACCCTCCAAAAGTTTTTCATCTGCATTTTTCAGCAGATCCCTTGTTAAGTTTGAAGACATATCCAAGGTCTTACGTTCTTTTTTAGAAACTCTTGCGGAGAAATTTTTTTTCGCCATATTAGTTCGCCTCTTCCTAGTTGAGTCTGTTTATTCTAAAGTTAAAGATCGAGAGAAGCCCAAAGAGCTTGATAATCTTTATATCCTTCAGTTTTCGTATTCATCATGAACACAGGCTTCTTCGCTGAAATTGATTCCTGCATTTGCACAAGGTTCCGAATGGGCGGAGTAATTTGAAAAGACTGAGCGAGCTCTATCATTCGCTGTTGTTCAATCTTACGACGCTTATTAACCATCGAAGGAATAATCGCAAATTCTAAATCTGGATTCTCAGTTTCACGGATAATTTCAAATGTATCCATTAGCTCTTCAAGTCCATCAATAGAGTAGTCTTGAGCCTGAGTTGGAATAAGGATCTTTGTCGAAGCAACTAATGCCATGATCAGTTCATCACCAAGCATTGGAGGAGTGTCGATAACAACGTAATCGAAATTATCCTCACATTCTTTAAGTCTCTTCTTGAGAAGTCTTTCCTTACGACCTGCATTTCTTCTAATTTCTTGTTCAGAAAGAATCAAAAGTTTTGCAAGGTTCGCCAGGTGGCGAGAGCTTGGAATGATATTTATATTATGGTGAAAATCTTCTTCACCACCAGAGGGCACAACAACATCTTCAACAGGAACATCACCAATCAACCATTCAGGAATGAGAGAGCGGTGAATCTGAACACCAAAAGTGCTACTTAAGTTCGCTTGAGAGTCGAAGTCGACTACTAATACTTTTTTACCATTATGAGCGAGGTGGCAAATAAGTTGATAGGCATTCATAGTTTTGCCTACTCCACCTTTATTATTGGCAACGGTGATCACTTCCATGTTTCCTCCATCCTTAGATATATGGTCAATGCGTTAAGCCTATGAAAATTGTAGGAAAGCTCGTAACACTTAGTCAAAATTTAAACTAATAAAAATGCAGTGCATAATTCCTATTTTTTAAGCACTCTGGCCCTTAACGGCGGGTGCGATGACGAGTATATGTAAATGACAAAATTATTTTCAAACATTTAGGGAGAATTGGCATGATCGGATCAATGACAGTACAGGAACTCAAAGAAAAACTAGATGCTGGTGAAAAAATCACCCTTATTGATGTTCGCGAGCAAGAAGAATGGGATGAAGCCCATATTCAACAAGCTCAGTTCCTTCCCCTTTCCAATTTTGAAGAAGAAATGAAAAAACTAACTGACCGTGAAGCTATAGTTGTTTGCCAATGCCGAAGTGGCAAAAGAAGCCTAACCGCTGCAAGCCATCTTCAAGGAGAAGGGTTTGAAAACCTCTTCAATCTTGAAGGCGGAATCCTGGCTTGGATTGAAAGCGGCTTCCCAACAAAATAACAAAGAGTTTAAAAAGCCATGCTTAACTTATTTACCGAAACTCCCGAGCACCTTCCTCCTGTTTTAGAAACAGACCTTACTGATGAAGAGGTTATCGCCGAAGCTCTTGCTTTAAAGGAAGAGCTTAAGGACAAGATGCTTGTTTTAGGCCATCACTACCAACAAGATGACGTTATTCAATTTGCGGATGTTCTTGGTGATTCTTTAAAACTGGCCCAAGATGCTGCAAGTATAGATAAGCCCTATATTGTTTTTTGTGGCGTTCACTTTATGGCCGAAACAGCGGACATGCTGACAAGAGACAATCAAAAAGTCATTCTTCCAGACCTCAAAGCGGGTTGCTCCATGGCAGACATGGCCCTTCGCGAAGATATCGATAAGGCATGGTCATTTATGACAAGTGCCGTGAAAAATAGTGGCGACAAGATCGTGCCTGTTACGTACATCAATTGTGCAGCGACACTGAAGTCATTTGTTGGTGAAAATGGTGGTAGCATTTGTACCTCATCAAATGCAGAAAAGATTATTAGCTGGGCCCTCGACCAAGGGGAGAAGCTTTTATTTTTTCCCGATCAGCATCTAGGCAGAAATACCTGTTTTAAAATGGGAATACCTCTCGAAGATATGGTGGTGTTTAATCCCAATCAACTCAATGGTGGACTAACGGCTGAGGAAGTTCAAAAAGCCAAAGTCATTCTTTGGTATGGCTACTGCTCGGTTCATCAAGGCTTTACGCTAGATCAAGTTCACAAACTCAAAGAGACCTCTCCTGAAACTCATATTCTGGTTCACCCCGAGTGTTCCTTTGATGTCGTTCAAGCTGCGGACGAGGCAGGCTCAACTGCTTATATAATCAACCGTGTCAATGAGCTGCCAGAGGGAAGTAAAATTGCCATTGGGACAGAAATAAATTTGGTCAATAGACTTGCTGCGCTTCACCCTAAAAAGAATATTTTCAGTCTTTCCCCTTATCAGTGCCTTTGCACGACTATGTATCGTGTCAGACCGCGTTGGCTACTTGCCAGTTTTAGAGCAATTAAGGAAGATAAGCCTATAAATATCATTAAAGTAGACGCTGCGACAGCGGAGGGTGCTAGAAAGGCTCTAGAGACAATGCTCTCACTCTCTTAAATATGTGCGGCTGACGAGGGACACATGATTTATGCCGATTACAATGGAAGCGCTCCTCTTTGCAAGGAAGTGCGCGAGTACCTAAAAGATAGAATTGATAACGGGCCCTACAGTAATCCCAATGCCATTCACCATCTAGGCCAGAAAACTCTAATTGGAATGGAAAATGCCAGGTCTCTTTGTGCCAAGAAATTAGGCGCTCTTCCTAAGCAAATTATTTTTAACTCTGGCTCTACTGAAGGCATTAGCCAAGTTTTCTACAGTCTCCTTCATAATCAAAAGGGAAACTCTGGAGATCAAATTTTTATCAGTGGGATTGAACACTCTGCCGTAATTAAGTGTGCACGCTATTACGAAGAAGATGAAGGCTACCAAGTTAGCATCATCCCCACTCTTAAGAATGGTCAGGTTGATGTCGACGGCCTTAAGAAAATGATTCTTGAAAATAAGGGTAAGGTTGCTCTTGTCGCTATAATGGCCGCCAATAATGAAACGGGTGTCGTTCAACCCTATCAAGAAATTGGAAAAATTTGTCAGGATGCCAATACTAAACTTGTTTGCGATACAACTCAATATATTGGTAAAGCACCTTTTAATTTTGAAACATCACTTATCGACTTCGCCTTTGTTTCTGGTCACAAAATTGGGGCCATGACGGGAGCTGGATTCGTACTCGCAAAAGACCCCAGACTTCTTAAACCTCTTATTATTGGAGGTGGTCAAGAAAAAGGTCTGCGTGGTGGAACTCAAAATTATATTGGCTTCGAAACTCTTGCCGTTGCCCTAGACGTCTTAGAGAAAAAACTCGAACAACTAAGTGTTCTCCAAAAAGAAAGAGAAAACTTTGAAGCAAAACTCAAAGAAAAGTTTCCCGTCGCTATTATGGGGGAATCTTCTCCTAGACTTGGTGGCACAACTTTTATTAGCTACCCAGGACTCCATGGCCAAGCCGTTCAAATCGAGCTTGAGTCCCAAGATATCTATGTGACAACTTCAAGTGCTTGCTCTGATAACGAACCAACCACTTCGAAAGTCTTAAAAGCGATGGGCATCGAAGAGGATGTGGGTAGAGGAGCAGTTCGCATTAGCTTAGGACCATGCTCTCCAGACGGTGCCTATGACCAAATTTATGAGGCCCTAAGTAAGGCTTACGATAAGCTGGCCAAGCTAAAGAGCTACTAATTTCACTTCATATGATAAAAGCTATTCTCTTAATTTTTATCCTCTTAACCCCAAGCTGCTTGGATAATGTTCTTATTAAAGAAATCAACTCTTACCCTGAGTGGAATGACTCTCTTAAGCCTAATGAGGATGAACTCTACCTCTTTCTCGTCGCAGATATTGGTCGTAACCTATTTCCTAAAAGTGAGCAAAAAGATTCCACCTCCCCTAAGCCCATGCCTGCTACTTGGAATATTGGTGGGATAAGTATTCTCTCCAGTTACCTCGATACGATAAAAAGACGATTCCCTAAACGCTCGCTCCTTTTTGCAACCCTAAATATCGACAAAGAGAGATTTGACCCACTTAAGGCAAAGTATCTAACACAAATCATTCCTCTTCTTCCCATTGATTCTTTTTTAATGGGAATCAATGAGCTGATGAATCCACCTGCTATTGCTCCCGACCAAGGTCTATTTCCAGAGCTTCCTTGGGTGAACTCAAATATTTTAAATATTAAAAGTGGTGAATCAACTCTCCAGTGGGGAAATCTTCCCTATAAAACTTTTGAAAGTGGCCCTCACAAGATTGGAGTCATTGGTGTTAGTAGCTATAAACTCGTTAGTGAAAATGAAAAGACAAAAATTATTGGTCACTATTTTCAAGACCCAGTTACCTCAATTCTTCGCACCAAGAATCAGTTAAAAAAAGAAGGCGTTTCCCATATCTTTCTCTTTTATCAATCACCGCGCTCTTGTGAAGGCTCAATCCCTCAGCAAGGAAGTTCGATTGCAAAGTTTCAAGCAAGGGCTAAACTATGCAACAAAGATTACGAACTCAATTCTATCTTAGAGAAACTGCCTCCAGGCACTATTGATCTTGTCCTCGCCCCTCAATCCGGAATGTCCCATCACCTCATTAAAGATATCCCAGTACTAGGCACCTCAAGAGAGGATACTTTTATTCAAGCACTCAAGCTCAGCCTTAATGGGGAAGGTATCAATTTTAAGGAAAGTATTTTTCTTCCCCCCATAAAACTTTGTCACATCATGCTAGCAGGAACCAGTGATTGCTATCACAGCCTGGGATCAAGTGAAATTGACGATAAGAGATTTGAGTACCTTGAAAAGAGTGCTTATGGTCTTATCCCTGCGAGGTTCCTAGGCCAAGATATCTTACCTAACCCTAGTGTCGAAAAAATTCTCTCCATTAAAAATTAACGGCAATAAGTAACACCACTTGGCCGGCAAAAAGCTTCAAGTCCGTAATGACAATAAACAAAGGAGAGAGACTCTTCACAAGAGATATCTACTTTTAGTGAAAGCATCCTCAAACATGCTGGTTGCTCTCTATTGCCGCATTGATAAGGGCCACACACGGCACTGAGACGATCGGCGCAGCGACGATTAAAGACAGGTGTCCAAATATTCCCTCTACAAGTTGAGCAGGACTCGCTAAGCGGTGGAGCGCATTTAGAATCTTCAAGGTGACAAAAATTACCAACTCCCAAATAATTTGGGTTAACTTTTTCTTCGCTATTTCTTAACTCGATTAAAGACCAAGTTCTTTCTTTGTCGTTAACTCCGCCACCAAGGGGAAATCGATAGTTTAGCACTTCGAGTTTTTTACTCTTATTCAAGAGCAGTTGATATGTTAAGCCAGAGGAGTTGACCTTCTTTACCTTTAAGGAATCTATTCCTTTTCCAATCACTTGATCTTCGCTCACGTCCTCAAGAGAACAACCAATATTACTTCGTTCACCAAAGGTGAGCCGACCTTTTTCTTCATTATCATTGAGAGGGATTTTAAAAATCAGGCAGTAATATATTTCTTTTTCTTTCCACTCTAATAACTTCTTATAAGACCCTTTGGGACGATTAATATTTACCTCTACCCCTTCCTTGAAGTCTCTCAGCTCTGAAACTAAAGTTCCCATAAAGACTTTATTATCGGCCCCCCAAGAGGAAAACGAAGCAGCAATCAAAGGCAAGAGAAAGGCGAAAAGTAAGAAGGTCTTAATCATTTTTCCTCCTAAATATTCTCTTCATGCAGCGAAAGCCTACATCGAATTTAAAATCAGGACTCTTTAACTCACTCCCTGTTGGTGACTCCGTAAAAAAGTTGAAGCTCGAAGGCTTATGGTCTCTACCATTCCAGTACGCCAACTCTCCTGCCTGATGCCATTTCGAGTCCATCGGAAAGTAGTAGCTGCTGGCCTTCAAGTTCTTTCTTGGATACTCCCGATTTTCAACATACTCTAAGGGGCCGCCCAAAATCTCAGCGGTTCCCGTCCACCCTAAAGAAAAAAGAGGCAGATCAGAAAAACTTTTTAAACATTCTTTAGAAAAGATTTTCTGACAAAACTCTTTCTTAAACTTCACCTTCTTCTTTGTCATAAGGAAATGAGGACTTTCATCCTTTCTTAGGGAAAAGGGATAGGGAGATGTTGTGCTCGAAGGAGGTTCATTCAAAACATTTTCAATATCGACTCGCCCATGATGAAAGGTTATGGCAGTCAAAACATTCGCCTGAAGCAGCTCCTTGCCTTTATAAGAACAAAAAGAGCGCATCTGTTCTGGAGTTAAAGTTGTCGATGGTGCAAAGGGTCTGCTGTCCCTAGAAGCAGGAAGTGACTTGTGGGTATTCTTAAGCCACTCCTCTATATCAATATTACGAACAAGAAATTTATCGACGATATACTGAATTCCACTTGTGTGCCATACTCGCTTACTGTGCTCCCTTTCATTTGAGCCCCAATAAAAGCCATTTTTTAACATTGTGTCGTGGCAATAATCTCTTAAAGTAAAATTCTTTGTTTCTCCTGCTAATGAGATCGAAATGGGAAGGCCATAACTTGATGATTCATTTAAAGCGTCTTTACTTGAACTAAACACGCCTCCCTCTTTATTTAAAAAATTAATACTTAATGGGTACCACTTCTTCTTATAGCGCAATTTCTCTTGCCTCTCTTGATAGAAGCATCGAAAAACCTTTGCTCTGCATTGACTCAACTCACTTAAATGGGAATTGAGTTGTTCGCCCTTAAACTCAGGACAATTAATAAGTAGGTGCTGGTCATCCATTGGAGCACCATTGGCCCATGTTCCATGGACTTTCTCAATGGCGAGATCCCATAAGGAGGCCGGTGGGGCCAAGTTATCGGAACTTTTTTCTAATCCGCCTTCTTTGATCAGGTATAGGCCACCAATGAAGAGCAAAGTCAGAAAACTAATGGAAATTGCCCTAAAGAGTAGTTTTGATTTCATCTCTTATACACTACAAGAATGCTCACTTTCCCTCCACCAAATTTTAAGCACTAATGGATGCAAGTGACCGGATTAAGGTTTAAAATAGAAGTAGAGAAAACCTTCTCGCTAAAAGGAATTTTTTTATGCACGAATGGATTGAACAGGCCTCAAAAGAAGAACAGGAAATGCTCGATATCTTGTCCCACCAAGACTATATGGAGCAGCTTGAAAAACATCCCCTTCGTGAGCTTCGAACAAGTTTTCAATACATTCTCGACATGTTTGAACACCATGGCAAAGAGGAAGATGGCAGCTATAAGATCTTTGATACCGACCATAATGATTCACCGGCCGTATTTGGTCAGCGCAAAGTTCAACAATCTCTTGTCCAAAATATTCATAACTTTAAAGAAGAAGGCTTCAATAATAAATTTATTCTCTTAGTTGGACCAAATGGAAGTTCTAAGTCTTCCCTCGTTAGAAAAATCATGAAGGGGATGGAGCTCTACAGCTCTAATGAAAAGGGTTCTCTCTATTCTTTTAGTTGGGTCTTTCCTATTGATAACTTTGTAAAAGGAAGCCTTGGTCTTGGCAGCGACAAAATTAGCTCTGACATAAATACCTTCGCTTACCTTGAAGACAAAGATATATCAGCGATCCTACCATCTGAATTAAAAGACCATCCCATTCTTCTGGTTCCTCGCGAGCATAGAAGACGAATTATCGACAACCTTCTTGCAGACTTTCCTGAGCGTAAAAAAGCGATTGAAAAGACATATCTATACAACGGAGACCTCTCTAAAAGAAATAAAATGATTTATGATGCCCTCTTAAAAAACTATAAAGGGCGCCATAGAGAAGTTCTCAAGCATATTCGTGTGGAAAGATTTCAAATCAGTAAACGTTACTCAAGTGGTGCTGTAACGATTGAACCCCAAATTCATGTAGATGCTCAAATGCAACAGATCACTATGGACAAGAGACTGGGAAGTCTTCCGCCAAGCCTTCAATCACTTAACCTCTTTTCTCTCAAAGGTGAGCTTGTCCTCTCTAATAGGGGAATGCTTGAGTATTCTGACCTCCTCAAGAGACCTCTCGATACTTACAAATATCTACTCATGACCATGGAAACGAGAAATGTAAACCTTCAAGGAATCCTAACTGAACTCGACGTTTTCTTTGTTGGTACGAGTAATGAAATCCACCTAGCCGCTTTTAAGCAACACCCTGACTTTAATAGCTTCAAAGGTCGCTTTAACTTTATCCGCGTGCCATACCTTCTGAACTTCAAAGAAGAAGAAAAAATTTATCGTTTTCAGTGCGAAGGTCTTAAAGAGCTAAGCTACTTTGAGCCCTATGCACTTCGGGCCATTTGCCTCTTTGCCATTATGACGAGACTTCGCTGTCCACAAGTTAAAAACTATGAAGATAAGAAGCTCGCCAATATTGCGACAAACCTTAATCCACTTGAGAAGACTCTCTTTTTAGCAGATATCGAAACACCCGATAGGCTGGACTATGAGTCACGCCAAATCCTTGAGTCTGGAAAATCGACAGTTGAGAGTGAGTTTGAATATGAAAACCTCTATGAAGGAAAGTTTGGTATTTCACCACGAGACATTAAGGCGCTTATTTATAAATTAAGCTCTCGCCATACCAATATCACTTTCATCGACGTTATTGAAAACCTTCAAAAACTCATTACAAAGAAAAATGATTTCGACTTTCTCAATATGACACCGCAAGCGGACTATCATCATCCGGCTCGTTTCATGGCCCTCATTAAAGAGTTTTGCTTTGATTTCTTTGATAAAGAATTAAGAGACTCGCTCGGAATGGTTGATGAACGCTCCTATGAAGAGTTCATTAGGCGCTATATTGAAAATGTGACTGCAAAGATTAAGGGTGAAAAGGTTAAGAACACGATTACCGGAAAATATGAAGAAGCCGATAATTATGCCATTACTGAGTTTGAAAAGAGCATTAATCTCAATGAAGATGCCGAAGCCTATCGCTCACAACTCCTTTCTCGTCTTGGCGCTTACAGTCTTGATAACCCTGGCAAGAAGCTTGTTTACCAAAGTGTCTTTCCAAATCTGAACGACCGTTTACAGGAAAGTTTCAGAATGGAGCAAAAGAAAGTTATCCAAGTTCTAAGTAGAAATGTTGTTTTTTATGAAGCTGAGCTTACCGACAAAGAAGCGGGAAATACCCCTCTTTCAAAAGATAATCGCGATATGATCGAAAAGGTCATCACCAACCTTCATGAAAAGTATGGACACTCTAGGCAAGGTGCTTTAACACTAGTGAAAGAGCTCATTAAAGAGAGATACTAGGCCTTTAGAGAATGAACATTCTTTACAAAAAGTTTCAACCAGACAGTTTTGAAGCCTGCTATGAGGTTCACGAACCTCAAGATGGTATGCGTCTCGATCAATTCCTTCAGCGCTACTTCCCCTCGTTCTCACGCGAGCAAATCAAAGAGAAAATTAAGGCAAAAGAAGTACACATTGAAGGCCGTCCCGGAAGGATGAAGCCCAACACCAAGGTCTACACCAAAGAAAAGGTCACTTGCTTTATTTTTAAAACGGAACACGAAGACGAGTGGTGGAATGGAGAAAAACTAAAGCTCGAAGAAAACCCTCCTCTTGTTTATGAAGATGAGAACTTATTTGTGCTCTCCAAGCCCCCTTTCATGGCCACTCACCCCACGGGAAAGCACCTTTTCTTTTGCGCTACAGTTTATTGTGAATCTTTATGCGGCCATGGCACTCACTCTGTTCACCGCCTAGACCGAGAAACAAGTGGTATTCTCTTAGTGGCCAAAAACCCCAAAGCCGCCAACCACTTTACAACTAGCTTTGAAAAAGAATTGGTCAGAAAGTGCTACTTATTTATCGGTGTTATAAATAATGATTATCAGGGCAAAGAAAAGTTTACAGCGAATGAGAGACTCGACACCGGAGGCGAAGGTCTTTTACGAGTCAATATTGGCCATCATGCCCATGATAGCGGTATAGGAAAAAGAGCGGAAACAGATTTTCATATTCTGCACACCGAACAGAGCGAGGGCAAAACCTACGCGCTAGGTCTCGCCTTTCCAAAAACGGGACGCCAGCATCAAATACGTGTTCACGCCAAGGCCCATGGCTTTCCCCTCTTAGGAGATAAACTCTACTATGGCTCCTATAAAATGTTTCAAAGTTTTAAAGATCGCTACGCCACACCGGAAGACTATCAATTTATGCAACTAGCTCGCCACGCACTCCATGCAACAGCGATCAATATCCCGTGGTCTGATAAAGATCCAAGTATTAGAAAGACCTTCTTCTGTCCGCCACCACTTGATATGAGTGAATGGATTACGAGGAACCTCACTGTCGATTATGATAATTTTCTTGAGAATGCCAAAAGTACTATTGAGGATTACTTTAAAAGAGACTCTAAGTAATTAAGGACACCATAAGGCCCTTCATTATGTTTTCCTTCTAAAATAACACTAGGCAAGCATCTAAACTTTTCTTTAACCTGTTCAATATTGGCGACGCCAACAGTATTAGGAAAATCTTTAAAAACGGACTCATCATTGAGGCTATCCCCAAAAAAGAGACTCCCCTCTCTGCTTACTTGTGGCATAACAGTCGATAAAAAAGAGTCCATGGCATGAGATTTAGAAATTTCTCCACACCAGAAATTCATATGAACATTGGAAGTCGAATAGTTCACCTCATTCTTACGAAAGAACTCACGAATCTCTCCCTCGGCCTCTACTCTTTCGGCAAGCCAGCTTAGCTCAATCGCCCGATCTGTCTCACGACCAAAACTATCGACACTAAGCTCAAGCCCAGGAAATAGTTGAAGAAGCTCTTTTGTGAGTACTTCGAGCCGCTTGGGGTATTTTTTTTCAATTAAGAGATGATCACTCAGCACTCTCCTGCCTTTATCATCAATGGTGACTGAGGTAAGGTTTCCACCGCCTTCAGTGATCACATGATTCAAATCATGAATATGGCTTAACAGAAAATGTGCCCATGATTTTGAGCGTCCCGTGACAATAACCAAGGGGATATTTTTACTTTTTAAAAAGGAGAGAATTTTAAAAAACTGAGGAGTAAGCTCGTCTTCGTGAGTAAGAGTTCCATCAAAATCAGAAAAAACGAGCTTAAGATCTTTCACTAGTAAGGACTAGTTTAGAGGATAAGAAACACCAAAGAAGAATGCCGTATAAGAATCTTTAATGGAGACAGTTGTTTCGGCAACTCCCATAAGATTTCTATAGCCTTCAATCGGAAGATTTCCAGTAATACCAACATTGGCGTTTATCTGAGACTCATAAGTTTTTGTGTCACCATTAAGATTCATCCCAACTGGCAACGAGAAAAAGGGATAAGCTTCATTACCCCAAAAGCTGAATCCTTTAGAAACAGTTGGTGCAATCGTGAAGATATTCCTTCTGACATCAAATTCCTTCGCATTACTAAAAGTTGTCTTAACAGAAACACGAGGCTGCTTCATATAATCAGGAAAGAGCTCATAATCTGCGCCCAAGAAGAAACGACTATCACGCTCACCACCAGCAATCCCTAGACCAGCTTCAACAATCATCTTCTCATTAAGACGCTGAGTGAATCGCCCTTGAAGACCAATGCCACCACCATCTGAAGTCACGCCTGTAAATTCAGTCGAAACAATTCGCTTCTCCGGCATGAGAGGATAGGTCACATAACCAGTTCCATAACCAAGCGCAGAAAACGGTGCGAAAATACCGAGAAGTACAAGAAGAAGGGTCCATTTACTCATAGTTCCAATCCTTTGGGTGTTAAAAGTTTACCTCTGTATTTTATAGACATTAACGCCCTTAGGTCAAAGTTTACGCAAGGCAAAATCCACAAAGATTTCAACACCCTATTGACACCCCCAAGCCCCCTCGATACATTAGCGACCATTCATTTACGGTGGCCGTAGTTCAGTTGGTAGAGCGCCAGATTGTGATTCTGGTTGTCGCGGGTTCAAGTCCCGTCGGCCACCCCATTTTTCCCTTCATTCTCAACCTATCAAAACAGATAAATAAACTCAGTATCAAGCACGGAGAATTTGAAATCGCGTAGCAAGGCAATAGGAACGAAAGCTACTCCAAATTGATTTCAATTCATCAAATAGTCTTATAAACTGTATTTGTATGAATCGAATAATCAGTTTTTTAATTCTCATTCTTCTTTCGCTGTGTATTCTTGGAACTGAAAAGCCTTCCATTGATATAGACGATACAAATTTTCACTTAAACACTTATTCGGAAGTAAATAAGACTCATCACGACAATATTGACGACTCAGTGAAAGAACACACCCACACTCATAAACACAGTGAGGATGGCGAAGAGCATGAACATGGCCACGACCATACTAAAGTTGCTCAACCTGAAGCTAAAGGTTTAAATCAAGTTAAATACATTGAGGTTAGCTCTAGGGAGTTTGATTCGACTCAAGAATTCATTGAAAAACATATGGTTTCAAAGCCTCACCTTCTAAGGTTATTTAAGCCTCC
>Ga0136600_1000640_pt1 | contig 18471 bp, 16 predicted proteins | sample AntRauMFilla2698_FD_104634 | JGI IMG/M metagenome (GOLD analysis project Ga0136600, IMG submission 104634) | Saline lake microbial communities from Rauer Islands, Antarctica - Metagenome Filla 2 #698 | ecosystem: Environmental > Aquatic > Non-marine Saline and Alkaline > Saline | place...
CGCCAGCTAGCGCAAGCCAGGGCGATCGACGTGCAAATCTACCTCCCGATCGCAGAAATCAGCCTGAACCTCTACCTCCTTCTGAGCCTCGGCCTGGGGGTGGGCTTCCTGTCGGGCATGTTCGGCGTTGGGGGTGGATTTCTGATGACGCCGATTCTGATCTTCCTCGGCATACCGCCGGCGGTAGCGGTGTCTACACAAGCCAATCAGATCGTCGCCAGTTCGGTGTCCGGCGCGCTCGCCCACTGGCGGCGGCGAAGTCTCGACGTGAAGATGGGCCTTGTACTGATTGCCGGCGGCGTCTTCGGCGCTGTTTCGGGCGTACAGCTGTTTTCGGTCCTGCAGGCCATGGGCCAGATCGATCTTGTAATCTCGCTTTGCTATGTGGGCTTTCTCGGCGTCATCGGCGGCCTGATGTTTGTGGAGAGCGCCGGCGCGATCCGGCGGCGCTATTCCAAGACCCCGCGCCCGAAGGCAAAACGCCGCAAGCGCGGCCTTATCGATGCGCTGCCCTTGAAGACCCGCTTCCCGGTGTCCGGGCTTTACATGAGCGTGATCCCGCCGCTGGCCATCGGGTTTCTGGTGGGCGCGCTGGCCGCGCTCATGGGGGTGGGCGGCGGTTTCGTCATGGTGCCGGCGATGATCTATGTCCTGCGCATGCCCACCAATGTTGTCATCGGCACCAGCCTGTTTCAGATCCTGTTCGTCACGGCGCTGACCACAGTGCTGCAGGCGGCGCAGAACCAGACCGTGGACGTGATGCTCGCGGGTCTTCTGATCGTCGGCGGGGTGATCGGCGCCCAGATCGGCGCGCGCGTCGGGGCGAAGGTGCGTGCCGAGGAATTGCGCGCCGCGCTGGCGCTCATCGTGCTTTTGGTGTGCGGCAAGCTCGCCTGGGATCTCGGCGCAACACCGCAGGATTTGTTCGTCCTTCTGGATACGCGGGAGGGCTCATGATCGCGCGAACCCTCTGCGGGCCTTTTGTCCGCATAGCCCTTCTCGCTGTCTGGCTTGCGCTTGCCGTGCCCGCTTTGGCCGGGGCCCAGACCGGAGCCCAGGCCGGAGCTCAGGCCGAGGCGCCGGTTCCAGCGCAGGAAAGCAGCGGCCAGCCCGTGGCGCGTATCTCCGCAGCCCTGACCCAGGACGTGGTAGAAATCCGCTCCAATTTCTCTGGCGCGGAGCTGACATTGTTTGGCGCGGCAGCCGGCCTTGAAGACGGCGACGACATCGTGATGATCGTGCGCGGCCCCCAGCGCGACATGCGCGTGATGCGCAAGCGGCGCGTCCTTGGGATCTGGATCAATGCCGCGCCGGTGCGCTTTGAGGCGGTGCCCAGCTTCTACGCCGTTGCGTCCACCCGCCCGCTGGACGAATTTGCGACCTTCTCTGCGCTGCGGCGCAACTCCATGGGAATGGAGCATCTGCGCCTGTCCGCGCCGGAGACCGAGCGCACCGAAACCCGCTTCGGGGTCACCGATATGCGCGTGTCCGATCTGGGCGCCGACATCATCAACTATCGCGCAGCCGTGGTGCGCAACAAGGAGCGCCAGGACCTCTATGCCGAGGCACCAGGCGGGGTGGAGATCATTGATAACGGGCTGTTCTCGGCCCGGCTCTTCCTGCCACCCGTGACGCCCACGGGCGTTTACAATACCGAGGTCTATCTATTCCGCGACGGCGCGCCCATTGCGCGCTGGTCAGATACGCTGGAAGTGGTCAAGGCGGGCGCCGAGCGGGCGATCTATGACCTTGCGCACGAACACCCCCTTGTCTACGGCGTGCTGGCCGTGATCATGGCGGTGCTGGCCGGCTGGATCGCCGCCGCAGTCGGCCGCAGGCAATAAAAAGGCTCATCACCCATGAAATCGCTTAGCGACGCCCCTCTCGCCCCCGTCCTGTTCGGCCTGGCCGGGATCCTTCCCTTCATCGCCGGCGCGCTGGGACTGGCGCTGGGCGGCCAGGCCGCGCTGCAGGCGGCCAACGCGCTGCCGGTCTACGCTGCGGTAATCCTGTCCTTTATGGCTGGCGGGCGATGGTCGAGCGAGCTTGTCATCCACGGCGACAAGCCGCGCACCGGGGTCTTGGTGCTGGCGATTTTCATTGCGCTGGCGGGCTGGATCGCGGTGCCACTTCAGGTCTGGAGCCAGCCCGGCTCGGCGGTGAATTTCGAGCTGATCGGCTGGGGCGTTCTGATCGCCGGCTTCATCATCCAGTTTCTCTGGGACCGCTCGGCGATCCGCGACGCCCTGTTTCCGGGATGGTATCTGCCGCTGCGGCTGTATTGCACGCTGGGCGCAGTGGCCAGCCTGTCGCTGGCCGCCTTCATCCGCTGGTCGCCCACTTTCAGCCTCTAGGCCTCAAGCACGCGCACATTCGCAAGCTTTGCCAGGCGCCGGTCAAAGGTGACAAGTTCACGGGCACCCGACCGCTCGGCGGCCGCCGCGATCATGGCGTCGGCAAAATCGAGCTTGGGCGTTACCTCATATCGTTGCCAGATCGCCCGCACTTCGGCCTCCGCCTCGATCATGACGTCGGGGGCGATCAAAAGGTCATAGAGGACCTGCGCCACGTCCTCGCGCTCATGGCGATAGCTATGGGTGAGCACCCAAACCAGTTCGAGCAGAACTTCGCGGCAAATATAGATTGGATCATCGGCCGAGCGCGCTTCCATGAAGCGCCTTGCCGCACCGCTTTGCTCAGGATGGTCGCCGGTGAGCAGCCTGACGATGATATTGGTATCGACGGCGATCATGCTCCGTCTTCATCCTCGCCTTCCCAGCGTTCCGGGCCGGCCTCGCTCATCTCTTCCAGCGTGATCGCGCGCCGGCCCGGCTGGTAGAGCATTCCTGCCAGTTCGGCGACCGGCCGGGGTTTGACCATCTCGACACGATCGCCGAACACCATGAAGCGCACATGGTCTCCTGGCCCGATATCGAGCGCATCGCGCACCGCTCTTGGCACCGAAATCTGGTTCTTGGACGAGAGCTTGGGGTCTGATATGGCGAATCCTCGGTAGGTAAGGCGCTTTTCAAAACCGCCTTACCTTACCGCGATCCGCCTTACTTTTCCAGATTTACCCGGACTTGCCAGAATCACTCGTACTTGAATGTCAGGCCGGCATGGGCGCTCAAGCGGTCGATGAGCGCGTTGCCCAGCGCCGGCGCTGGCGTCCACACACCGCCGGGCGTGACTTCCATGGCGATGTCGCGAGCCAGCGCGATGGCGCTTTCGGCGATCATTTTCGAGGTGGAGCCATAGCCTGGGTCCCGGTCGCCAGCGACGCTGGCGGTAAGGTGATCGCCATTGACCATCTCGCCGGTGAACATGATCTCGTAATAGCCGGTCTCGCGCTCCTCCTTGGAGGGGCCTTCGCCGGGCTTGGGCGGGTTTTCCGACATGGATTTGTCATTGGCCACGTGATTGGCGATCTTTTCGCCCTTCTCGCCGTCGCCGGTGAGCATCATCTCGCTATACTCAAAATCCTCGCCATAGCGATGGCCCATGAGGAAGTTGGAGCGGTGAATGTTCTTGCTGTTGATGGTGGCCATCATGAAGGGGGCGGACCAGGATTTCAGCTCCTCCTCATAGATCGGCTTGGAGCCCGAGGGTTGCTTCGGCCCGGTGAAGCCCGGAGCCAGCGAAAACGGATCTTTCAGCCACTCAATGATCTCCGGCTGGCGCCCGGCGCGCTGCATGGTTTCAGCAAAGCTGGCCGCGGTGCCGCCGGAGAAGGTGCCCTTCATGGAGCGTACCCGGCCCTTCACGCGCTGGATCGGCGCGCCCGAGCGCCGGATCGCCTCTTCCTGCAGGAATAGCACGCCCAGATCAAAGGGAATGGAATCAAAGCCGCAGGACAGAACGACGCGCGCACCGGTTTCGCGCGCTTTCGCATCGTACTTGTCGATCATGTCCTTCATCCAGGCCGGCTCGCCGCACAGATCCACATAATTGGTGGCGTTCTGCACGCAGGCGCTCAGCAGCGGTTCGCCATAGAGCTGGTAGGGCCCCACCGTGCTGATTACCACTTCGGCCCGGCCGCTCATGGCCACAAGCGAGGCCTGATCATCGCTGTCGGCCACGATGAGCGGGGTGTCGGACGGCGCCTTGATCTCGTCGCGCACGGCCTTCAGCTTGTCCTCGGACCGGCCCGCCATGGCAAAGCGCACGCCGGGATGGGCGGAGGCGAGATACTCTGCAACCAGGCGCCCGGTAAAACCGGTGGCTCCGTAAACGACGATCTCGAACTCGCGACGGCTCATGGTGGTAGTCCTTTTTTCTGCCCTTGGGTCTAATGTGGGCGAAAGGTCGTCGCTTCGCCCGGCCATGGCAAGGGGGGCAGGCCGGTTTTCCCTCAGCCGCGCCGTCAGTCGCCGCTCAGCTTGGTGCCCGCGACCGGATAAACCCGCTCGCGACCGATCATCCAGGCGGTGGGGCGATCGGCGAAAATCTGCGCCCACGCGGTGTCGCACACATTGAGACCGCCGGTGAACGCGCCAAACGCCGGCATCACAAGCCGCGTCCCGTCCGTGGCAAAGCAGCGCCGGCGCATGGCCCGGCCGCGCACAGTGACGCGTGCACACGGGTGCAAATGCCCGGCCACCTCGCCCGCCTGCACGCCCGGCTGCGGTTCATGGCGCAGGGTAAGCGGGCCAAGCCTGGCCTCATGGGCGGTGCGTCCGCCAAAGCGGGCGGGCGGCTCCGGATCGTGATTGCCCTCAATCCACAGCCAGTCATCCACCGAAGCCACAAGCGCGGCCAGCGTGCGCGCATCATCACCGTGAATGCGCCCGTCCGCGCCCAGATCGTGAAAGCTGTCACCCAGGGCCACCACGCGCGCCGGCTTCAGCCGCGTGATCGCATCAGCCAGGGTTTTAAGGGTCGCGCGGGTGTCGTAGGGCGGCAGGAAGCGGCCCTTCGCGGCGAAGGCGCTGCCCTTTTCAAAGTGCAGATCCGCCACCAGCAGCGCGCCGGTTTCAAGCGCCAGAGCCGCGCCGGAAATGTCGGCGGCCAGGCGCGCGCCGTTCACGGTCATCACGGCATCGGGGCGGTGCGGCAAGGTCTGAAGCATGGCCTCCACATAGGCGCACGAAGCGTGAACGGGCAAGAGCGCAGTGTCGCTATGCCGCGCACCGAAGGTGCGGTGAGCGTGCGCGGGTTCACCTTTCGCGCCGCCCGGCCTAGGTTTGCGCCATAGCAAAAACTCTGGGGAGAACCACCCATGCGCCTTGCCCGCTCCACGGCTTCATTCGCGGCGTTCGCCGTTTTCACCGCGTCAGGCGCCCTCCTCGCCGCCTGCGCGCCGCCCGCGGACAGCGACCTACAAGCCGCGCAGGAAACCCTAGAAACCGGCCAGATCACCGCGCCGGATTATCCGGCAACCCGCACGGTGGACCAGGTGGACGTCTATCAAAGCGCGGCGCAGGGCGAGGTGGCGGTGGCCGATCCCTATCGCTGGCTGGAGGCCGATGTGCGCGTCTCCGACGAAGTTGCCGACTGGGTGGCGGCGCAGAACGGCGCCACCAACGCGTATCTCGATCAGCTCGCGGGCCGTACAATCATCGCCAACCGCCTGGCCGAGCTCTGGAATTATGAACGCTTCGGCCTGCCGAGCGTTCAGGGCGGGCAGTATCTCTTCACCCGCAATGACGGTCTGCAGGATCAAAGCATCCTGCTGGTCCAGGACGGGCTGCAGGGCGATGCGCGCGTGCTCATCGATCCTAATACCTGGTCGGACGACGGCACCACGGCGCTGGCCGGCTATCAGGCGAGCCCGGATGGCTCAAAGCTGGCGTATTTCGTTCAGGAAGGCGGTTCGGACTGGCGCACGATCCGCGTGCTGGACGTGGCCACCGGCGAGGTGTCCTCCGACGAGATCGACTGGGTGAAGTTCTCGCCCCTGTCCTGGGCCAAGGACGGGTCGGGCTTTTACTATTCGCGCTATCCTGCGCCCGAGGGCGGCGAGGAGTTCACCGCGCTCAATCTCAACCAGGCGATCTATTTTCATGAGATCGGGACCGGTCAGAGCGCGGACCGCGAGATTGTCGCAGATCCCGATAACCCTCAAACCGGCTGGCGCGGGACCGTCAGTGATGATGGCCGCTATCTGATCGTGCGCTCCTCCACTGGGACCGATGGCAACGCGATCGCAATCCTGGATCTGGAAACGCCGGACACCCAGCCGGTGTCGATCTTTGACGGCTTTGCGAACAATCATCTCTATGTCGGCAATCTGGGCGGAACCTTCCTGTTCCACACCGATCTGAACGCGCCCAACGGGCGCATCGTAGCGGTTGATCTGTCTGATCCTGCCACCCTCACCGATGTGGTGGCAGAGACCGGCGATGTGATCACCGGCGCCGACCATGTGGGCGGCCACATCATTGTGGAGCGCATGAAGGACGTGGCCAGCCAGGTGGACGTCTATACACAGGCTGGCGATCTGGTGCGTAGCGTGGCGCTGCCGGGCCTTGGTGTGGCGTCGGGCTTTGCCGGCTCGCCGGACAGCCCTGAGACCTTCTACGCCTATGAAAGCCTCACCCAGGCACCGACGCTTTACCGCTATGATGTCCAGACCGGCGAAAGCGAGATCTTCCGCGCGCCGGATCTGACCTATGACCCGGCAGACTATGTGGTCGAGCAGGTCTTCTATGAAAGCACGGGCGGGGCGCGCATCCCCATGTTCATCGCCCATCACCGCGATGTGGAGCCCAACGGTGCCCAGCCGACCCTGATCTATGGCTATGGCGGGTTTGCCATCACGCGGCGGCCCGATTTCGACGTGCGGCGCCTTCAATGGATGGAGATGGGCGGGGTCTATGCCATCGCAAACATTCGCGGCGGATCGGCCTATGGCCGTGACTGGCACGATGCGGGGCGGCTGACCAACAAGCAAAACGTGTTCGACGACTTCATCAATGCCGGGCACGCGATGATTGATCGCCGCTGGACCAGCCCGGAGCATCTGGCGATGCATGGCCGCTCCAATGGTGGCTTGCTGGTCGGCGCGGTGGCCAATCAGGCGCCGGGCCTGTTCGCGGCCGCCCTGCCGGCGGTGGGCGTGATGGACATGCTGCGCTTCAATCAATTCACCGCCGGGCGCTTCTGGGTGGATGATTACGGCAGCCCCCAGGACCCGGAACTGTTCGACGTGCTCTACGCTTATTCGCCCTATCACAATATTCCAGAAGGCGGCCCGGACAGCGGCGATTATCCCGCGACCCTGATCACCACCGGCGACACCGATGACCGGGTGGTGCCAGGCCATTCGTTCAAATACGCCGCCGCGCTGCAGGCCGCCGAGACCGGAGATGCGCCCACGCTTATCCGTATCGAGGCCAGCGCCGGCCATGGGTCGGGCACACCCGTTTCCAAGCTCATTGATGAGGCCGCCGACCGCTGGGCCTTCATCGCTCATCACACCGGGCTTGCGGTGGAGGCCAGGGACGAATTGCCGTAACATTTGGTGCAGATCCGGGGACAGGAAACAGCATCCATGGCGTTTGACGGCAAGCTTGAGCGCCTGGAGGCGCTGCATGAGGCCCTGCGCGAAGGCCGGCCGCGCCCGGACTCCACAGCCGCCTGGTTTTGCGCCAGCGCCCTGCTGCCCGGCGACGCCGGCCCGGCCGGCCTCGCCTCGGCGGCCGGCGAGCGCTTCGGCGCAATCCGCGAGCAGGTCGGCCGTCACACAGCGCCCACCGGCGGACTGCGATGGACCTATGCCAGCCTTTTGGTGAGGAGCGGGGTGCAAGTGGAGCGCTTTGTGGCCTTGCGGGACGCGCTCAGAGAGAGCCGCGCAGCCTCGAAGACCGGCGGCCTGGGTGCCGGCGGCGCGCGCGCCGCGCTGGTGCTGTGCGCCGCGGATCTCACGCCTGAAGACGCCGCTCAGCGTTTCTTTGCCATGAAGCAGGCGCTGAACCCGCCCTGGTGGCGGCGCGATGCGTCGGTGACCGACACGTTTGCCGCCGCCCACGCGGTGCGCGGTGATGATCCGCGCAGTATCGTGCAGGCGCGAAGCCGCGCCGAGGCCATCTTCGGCGAGGACAAGCGCATAAGCGGACACAAGCGCACCGCGGCGCGCGCCTGCGGGCTATTCGAGGCGGAACCGAGAACGGTGCTGCACACGTTTCAGGCGCTGGATAGTGTGCGCAAGCGCGAGCGCATCCTGCGGCACCGCGTCACACGGTCCATGCTGATTGAATGGACCGCGCAGGGGCTGAACGAAGGCGATCTCGACGATGTCGCCCTAATCCTGGACGCGTTGCCCAGCCATTGCGGCGTGCCGGGCGCGGGCCGGGCGCGGCTGGCGCATCTGGTTCATACCAGCGATCAGGCCAGTCTGGTCGCTGGCGAAGTCAGCGCCCTGGCCGCGATCATTGCCGCGCAGACCGCGGCCATCGTGGCGGCAACAACTGCCGCAACAGTGGCGACGACCTCTGCGGGCAATTAAAAATATTTAATACGGGTTCTGGTTTTCCGCTGCGTTGCGTCATATATTGAGTAAACCGCACCTCGCAGCTAGGAGATTATATATGCGTTTCGCTTTGACCGCCGCCGTGAGCCTGATCGCGCTCGCCGCCTGCTCGCCTGAAACCGAGGCCCCCGAGGCCGAAAGCGAGATGGCTGAAACGGCCGGCTCTGAAACCATGGACGGCGCTCAGGAAGCTGGCGACGCCATGGCCGGTGAAACCATGGGCGAGACCGAAATGGACGGTGAGCCCGCGCCCGCCGAAACCGAGGGCGATGCCTCTGCGGATGAAGCCGCCTGGGGCTATGACGGCGATTTCGCGCCGGCCAGCTGGGGCTCGCTGAACACTGACTACGCCGTCTGCGATACCGGCACCGAGCAGTCGCCTATCGATCTTATGTCCACCGATATGGACGCCCAGAACACGCCGGACATCAACTGGACGCCGGCCAGTTCCGCGGTCGTAGCCGATACGGGCTACACGATCGTGGTGAGCGTCGAAGGCGCCGGCGGACTGACCCTTGGCGGGACGGATTACGACCTGGTGCAGTTCCACTTCCACGCCGGATCCGAGCACACGATTGACGGTGATCAGTATCCGCTGGAAGTCCATTTCGTTCACGCCACTCCGGACGGCCAGCTGGCCGTCGTGGGCATGATGTTTGAAGACGGCGCTGCCAATGAGCCGCTCGGCGCGATCTGGGCGAACCTGCCCGACGGCGAAGGCGAGACCGGCCTTGAAACCACGCTCGACCCCAATGCCTTCCTGCCTGAAGCCGGCGCGATCTGGCGCTATGAAGGCTCGCTGACCACCCCGCCCTGCTCGGAAGGCGTGGCCTGGACCGTGTTCCAGACCCCGCTGTCCGCGTCGAGCGAGCAGCTGGCCGCCTTCACCGCGCGGTACGACAATAATTACCGCCCGGTTCAGCCGCTGAACGAGCGCAGCCTGCGTGAAGGCGACGCCGAATAGGCGACGCGGCCACGAAAAGAACGAAGACGCCCCGGTGTGGAAGCCGGGGCGTTTTTGTTTGACCCTTCCGGCTCGACCGCCGATATAGGGCGCTGACCCCAAGGAGGACCCTGACAGTGAACCAGTCCCGCTAGAGATCCATCGGCCGCACTCCGGCCTGACGCCTCGCGCTTTGCGCGGGCTCTCTTTAGATCTGGGACATCACCTTGGGACATCTGCACAACAAGACCGCGCTTATAACGGGCGCAGGCCGCGGCATCGGCGCGGCTATCGCGCGCGCCTTCATCGCTGAAGGCGCTCATATTCACCTCACTGACATTGATCTGGACGCGGTCCAGAGCCTCGTCTCAGAGCTGGGCGAGCGCGCGAGCGCGTTCCGGCTTGATGTCACGAGCGAGGCCGACTGGGCGCAGGCCGAAGATCGCCTGTGGGAGGCTGGCGGGTTGGACGTGCTGGTCAATAATGCCGGGATCACCGGCTTTCTGGAAACGCCCGGCCCCCATGATCCAGAGCAGCTTGATCTGGCCAGCTGGCGAACGGTGATGGCGGTAAACGCCGACGGCGTGGCGCTGGGATGCCGCACCGCCATCCGGCTGATGAAGGCCAAAGGCGGCGCGATTGTGAACCTCTCCTCGCGCTCCGGGGTAGTGGGCATCCCCGGCGCAGCCGCTTATGCGGCGTCCAAGGCGGCGGTGATGAACCATACCCGCACCGTGGCGCTTTACTGCGCGCAGCAAGGCTATCAGATCCGCTGCAACGCGCTTCTACCCGCCGCGATCCGCACGCCCCTGTGGGACGCCATGCTGGGCGAAGGCGAGGCGCGCGACGCCATGGTCGCCCAGATCGAAGCCGGCGTGCCCATGGGCCGCTTCGGCACGGCGGGCGAGGTCGCCGACGCGGCGGTGTTCCTGGCCTCACCCCAGTCCAGCTACATCACCGGGACGGGACTTCATCTGGACGGCGGCATTCTGGCGGGCGCTGAAGCGAGCCCGAAACAGGCTGAATGACGCGTCGCCCCGCCCATCGAGGCTCGCCGATCCGGGCGGGCCTCGATGGGCTTCACAGCAGCCAAACAGTCCTAATCTCTCAGAAGCGCATTGATGCTGGTTTTCGAGCGGGTCTGGGCGTCCACGCGTTTGACGATGACGGCGCAGTAGAGGCTGGGACCGCCGTCCTTGCCGGGCAGGGCGCCGGGCACGACCACTGAATAGCTGGGCACTTCGCCGCGCAGCACCTCGCCGGTCTCCCGGTTCACGATCTTGGTGGAGGCACCCAGATAAACGCCCATGGACAAGACCGCGCCCTCGCGCACGATGACGCCCTCGGCCACTTCGGCGCGCGCGCCGATGAAGCACCCATCCTCAATGATCACCGGATTGGCCTGTAAGGGCTCCAGCACGCCGCCAATCCCGGCACCGCCAGAGATGTGCACATTCTTGCCGATCTGGGCGCACGAGCCCACCGTGGCCCAGGTGTCCACCATCGTACCCTCACCCACATAGGCGCCGATATTGACAAAGGACGGCATCAGCACCGCGCCCCTGGCGATAAAGGCACCCCGGCGCACGGCGGCGGGCGGCACGGCGCGGAAGCCGGCAGCGGCGAACTCGGCCTCACCCCAGCCGTCAAACTTGGAAGGGACCTTGTCCCACCACGGCCCGCCGTCCACGCCGCCCGACATCAGCCGGTTGGGGTTGAGGCGGAAGGACAGCAGCACCGCCTTCTTCAGCCATTCATGGACCACCCAGTCGCCATTTCCTTCACGCGAGGCAATGCGCGCCTCGCCGCTATCCAGCGCAGACAGCACGGCCTCCACCGCATCGCGGACCTCGCCGCCTGTATCGGCGCTGATCTGGTCGCGGCTTTCAAAGGCCGTATCGATGATGGACTGAAGCGTCGTGTCGAAAGCCATGGGGATTATCCGATCTTCTTCGCCGCCGAAGCCCGCCAGTCGCCCAGAAAGGTGCGCAGGCAGTCAGCGGTATAATGCACATGGGGCGGCGCCGCGTTCGGCCCGGCGCTCTCGCCGCCCGGGATCTCCTGCGCGGCGCGCACGAGCACGGTGGTATAGCCCATGGCCGCCGCAGTTTCGAGGTTTCGCGCGCTATCTTCAAACATCACCGCGCCCTTGGGATCAAAGCCGAACTTTTTGGTGAAGCGTTCAAAGCTCTCGCGTTCGGGCTTGGGCGTATAGCCACCAGCCTTGATGTCGTAGAGATCATCAAACAGGCCGTTGAGCCCCAGCCGGTCGATCACCTTCTCGGCGTGCTTGCGGCTGCCGTTTGTAAACACCAGGCGCCGGCCCTGAATGGACGCCACATGGTCGGCGAGCACGGGATCGGGCGTGATGGCGTCGTGATCCACATCGTGCACGAAATCCAGAAAATCAGCCATGTCCACATCGTGATTGGCCATCAGCCCGGTGAGTGTCGCGCCATAGCTGTGCCAGTAGTTTTTCTGGACCGCGCGCGCGGCGTCATGGTCAAGATCCAGAAGCTTCATGACGAACTCAGTCATACGCTTGTCCACCTGGACCATGATGTCGGCATCGGCCGGGTAGAGCGTGTTGTCCAGATCGAACACCCAGGTGTTCACATGGTCCAGCTTGACCGGTTTCATCGCGGGGCCGCCTCTTCAAAATCGCGCTCGGTCAGACGCAGAGTCGCGCCACCGTCTTGCGGGTCCGGGGCCGGCCGGAAGCCTGCCGTCTCGAACCCGGTATCGCCGCACGCCTCGCGCAGTTCAGTGGAGAACCGGGACGGTGCCACGCAGAACTCTTCTGCAGCCCTGGATATAGGCCGTATCGCCGCGCCGGATATCAACCGGGCGTGGACAAATACTTCACCGGCTGTCAGGCGTTCTGCAATCGTCTTGGCACAGGCGCCCGGCTCGATACGCCACCAGCCGCGGGTGATGAAGGCGCGCCCTTCGGCCCGCGACACCGCGGCGGCAAGGGGCAGATCGGCATCGTTGCAGATGCGCAGGCCTGCCGTTTCGTTGCGCGCCAGCGCGCGCTCGTGCAGCGCGGCAATCAGCGCGGCGCGGTCAGCGCCGAAGGCGCTGCCCGCATCAGCCTCGAAAATCTCGACCTGACGGCGCGTGCGCCGCCCGGCATACCCGTCGATGACGCGAATGTCATAGCCCGCCGCCTGCAGCAGGCGCTGCAGACCCGCCTCATCGGCGCGGTCGCGATAATCAGCAAGCTCGATGAGGACAGCGCGGCTTCGCTCGGCCTGCGAGAGCTGGCGAAACTGGCGGGTCTCCAGGCCGAGCGAGTCGCAATCGGCGACGCCCTCGATCTGAAAATCGGTGACATCGACGCAGACATCCAGCCCGCCACGCCATTCGCGCACGCCGCCAAGATAGGCCGGTGTGGAGCGCGCGTAGAGATACTGATCGGAGTCCGGTCCAGGCCCCAGCTCGCCGCACCCGCCCGGCGCGATGCGCAGCCAGCCTTCGGCCACCAGCCCTGACGGTGTGCGCCAGGCCTTGGCCACCTCGACCGTAAAGCTGGTCTCGTTGCACACTTCAGATGCGTGCGCGGGTGCGGTGAAGGCGAGCCCGGTGAGCAGCACGGCCAGAACGGCGAGCGCGCGCATCAGCCGCGTCCGAACGCCGCGATTTCGGCGCGCAATTCGGCCAGACCCTCGCCCTTGGACGCGCTGGTCATCGCCACGACGGGATGGGCCGCGGGGCGCTTGCGGATTCGTTCGAGGGTTTCCACGCGCCGGGCTTCGGCCTCGGCGGGTTTGAGCTTGTCGATCTTGGTCAACGCGATCTGATACACCACGGCGGCTTCGTCCAGCGCCTTCATGATCCCCTCGTCGGTGGGTTTGATCCCGTGGCGGGAATCGATGAGCAGGATGACCCGCTTCAAATTCACCCGCCCGCGCAAGTAATCCTTGGTCAGCGCCGTCCAGCGATCGACCACTTTCTTGGGCGCCTTGGCAAAGCCGTAGCCTGGAAGGTCGACGATCCTCAGGCGGCCGCCCAGATCAAAGAAGTTCAGCTCGCGCGTGCGCCCCGGCTCATTGGAGGCGCGCGCCAGGCTGCGCCGTCCGGTCAGACCGTTGATCAGGGACGACTTGCCCACATTGGAGCGCCCGGCGAACGCCACTTCCGGCGCGGTCGGGTCGGGCAAGGTGGACAGGCTCACCACCCCCAGCATGAAATCGCAATTACCCGCGAACAGCTTGCGGCCGTCCTCAAGCCAGGCGTGACGTTCAGGATCGTCGCCGTCGGACGCCCCGGTCATGGCGCTTATGACCTCGGCTTTTTCTTGGGCGCAGGGCGTTTCTTTTTCGCTGCCGGATTGGAGCGGGTGCGTCCAGCCGCAGGCGCGGCTGCGGCGGGCTTTGATGAAGCGGTCTTGGCGGAAGTCGGCTTGGTGTCACCCTCACCGGCTTTGGCCGCATCGGTGTCGGCCTCACCCTCACCAGCCTGATCGTCAGCGCCGGCGTTGGCGGCTGTGTCGGCGTCAATGCTGTCGCCGGCGGTCTGGGCGGCCACGCCGTCACCACTGGGGTCCGGGGTTTCTTGCGCATTGTCGCGGGCACCATCGGTGAGCGCGCCGCCTTCAACGCTGGAGACCTTCTCGGTGAGCGTAGCCCCGGCGGTGTCGGTGGCAGCGTCGCTCTCGAACACCGGTTTCGGCTTGCCTCGCAGGTGCGCCGCGAGACGGATGATGTTCTTGTCCAGCTCCGTCTCCACGCCCTGACGGCGCATGATCAGATATTGCTGGCCCACGGTCAGAGTGTTGTTCCAGGACCAGTAGATGATCAGCGCGGCCGGGAACGGCGCCATGACGATGGTGAAGACGATGGGCAGGAAGGCGAATATCTGGCGCTGAATCTTGTCGGGCGGCGGCGGGTTCAGCGATTGCTGGGCCCACATGGTCAGACCCATGATCAGCGGCCAGATGCCAATCGCCAGGGTGGAGCCGATGATCGGAACCCCGGAAGGGTCATAGGGCAGAAGGCCGAACAGATTCCACATCGTGGTGGGGTCGGCCACCGACATGTCCTGGATCCACCCGAAGAACGGCGCGTGGCGCGCATCCAGCGAGATGAACACGGTCTTGTACAGCGCAAAGAAGATCGGAATCTGCGGCAGGATCGGCAAACAGCCGGCCACCGGATTGATCTTCTCCTTCTTGTACAGATCCATCATGGCCTTCTGCTGGGCCTGGGGATCGTCCTTATGGCGCTCACGGATTTCGGTCATTTTGGGGCCGGCCGAGCGCATCTTCGCCATGGAGGCGAAGGCCTTGTTGTTGAGCGGGAACAACAGCGCCTTGAGCACCAGCACCAGCGCCATGATCGCCAGGCCGTAATTGCCCATGATCCCGTAGAAGAAGTGCAGGATGGAGAAGAAGGGCCGGGTGAAGAACCAGAACATGCCCCAGTCGATGGCCATGGTCAGGCGTTCGATGCCGACTTCTTCCTCATAGCGCGCCAGAAGCGGCTGGGATTTCGCGCCGGCAAAAACATGGGAGACATTGGTGATTGCCGCGCCGGGGGGAATGGTCACCGCCTCGGCAAGATAATTGGATTCAAAAACCGGATTGCCGGGGCGGTCCAGAACGCGGAACTGGCCGCGCACCTCTGGTGCGCCACCCGGCGCGACCGCGGCGAGCCAGTATTTGGAAGTCAGGCCCATCCAGCCGCCCTGCCCGGTGCGCTCGGTCAGGTCGCCGCGGCCTTCGTCTTCCAGCTTGGAGTATTTGCGATCAAACATCTCCTCGCCGATGACGCCCACGGCGCCCTCGTGCAGGATGAAGAAGTTCTGCAGGTCACCTGGAATACCTTCCTGGCGCACCAGGGCGTAGGGGCGCAGCGCCACCGCCGCCATGGACTGGTTGGTCACTTCATCGGTGACGGTGAACAGGTAATCCTCGTCCACCTCAATCGTGCGGCGGAATACAAGCTCGCCGGCGCTGTACTGCAAGACGACAGGGGTCGCCGGGGTGAGCACCTCGCCCTGCACCAGGCTCCATTGCGCGGAGAGGCCGGGCAGGCCGTCCACCTGGCCCAGCCAGCCAGAAGCGGCGTAATGGCCGCCAGGCGAGCCCTCAGGCGTCAGCAGCGTGACGGGAATATCGTTGTCCGGCTCGGTGTCGTAGCGCAAGAGGTCCAGATCATCAAACCGCGCGCCGGTCAGATTGATGGAGCCAGAAAGCGCATCGGTGCGCACCTGAATGCGCTGGGAGCTGGCGAGCGCCTCGTCGCGCGAGATCGGGACGGCGGCGTCGGTGGCCCCGAAACTGTCGGGCGCGGCGGTGGGCGCATCATCGCCCTGGGCCGTCACCTCGCCGGACTCGGCCAGTTCGGCCTGACGGCGCTCTGCCATGGGGTCCAGCACAAAGGCCTGATAGCCCAGCATGAACACCATCAGCACGACGACGGCGATGATCAGATTGCGATGTTCACCCACGAAAGCGGTCCTTACCTGCCGGGCGCGCCAGGCGCAGCCTTTATGAAGTCGGTGACGCGCGGCCGTGTGCGCGGCGCGCGAGGCTTACCAATGCGCTTTCCACATCGTCAAGCAAGGCGGGCCAGGCGCGCTCTGGCGTCGCAGCCCTTGCGATGAACACATAATCAGTTCCAGCGCGCCCGTGGAGCGGTAAAAGCAGGCGCGCCGCCTCACGCAGGCGGCGCTTGGCGCGGTTACGAACCACTGCATTACCGATCTTTTTGGTCGCCGTAAAACCTGCCCGCGCCGGGCCCTCAATCGCGTCGCCGCGTTCGCGCATCTGGATCACCACACCTGGACGCGCCTGGCGCGGGGCTTCGCGTGCACGCAAAAAATCGCGCCGCAGCGTAATCCGCGCGGCGCGATTCGGGTAGGCGGCCAGAACGCCGGTCAGCCCTTAGGCCGAAAGCCGCTTGCGGCCCTTGGAACGGCGGCGCGCGACAATTTGACGGCCGGACTTGGTGGCCATGCGCGAACGGAAACCGTGGCGGCGGGCGCGGACCAGGTTCGACGGCTGGAATGTACGTTTCACGTTGGCTCTCCCATCGGGATCAGCGGCCGGTCCCCCGGCGGCTCAAATTCGAGGCGCGGTAAGTACGGGAATGAAGCCCGCCCGTCAAGCGGTGCGGGTGAGTCCAGCGGTACTGTCCGCGCGCCTTTTGCCCTGAGGCTCGCACCATAAGAACCCGATATAAAGCATGATCGCCAGCGCCTGCGTTCACGCCCCTGCGTTCACGCCATGGTGAAACCGTGTGCCCGTGTCGTGACTATCGCTATCGCGTGATCAGGGTATATGCCAGCCTTGCAAGATAGCCACCCGGAAGGACAATGATATGAGCGCCGAGAACGACGCGCCAGACGCCAGCGAGGCAAAGTCGACCCCGCTCTGGAAACGGCTGCTTCCGCTGGCCGTGCTCGGTGCCGGACTGGCGCTGTTCTTCGCGCTGGGTGGTCAGCAATATCTGAACCCCGAAGACGCCGCCGCCCTGCTGCGCGACCTGACCGGCTTTGTTGAGGCCAATCTCTGGCTTGCGGCGCTGGCGTATCTGGCGTTCTACGCCCTGGCCGTCTCGGTATCGGTGCCCGGCGCGATCTGGTTCACGCTGGGTGCGGGCTTCCTGTTCGGCCCCTGGCTGGGCGCTGGTGTCGCGCTTCTGGGCGCGACGATTGGCGCGACGATCCTGTTCCTGGCCGCCCGCTACGCCTTTGCCGACTGGGTGCGAAACAAGTTTCCAGGCTATGTGAAACGGCTTCAGGACGGGTTCTCACAGGACGCGTTTACCTATGTGATGATCCTGCGCCTGGTTCCGGTCTTTCCCTTCTTCGTGATCAATCTGGCGACGGCGCTGCTGAACGTTCCGCTGCGCGCCTTTGTGCTGGCCTCGCTCATCGGCATGGCGCCGGGCGCCTATGTCTACGCCACCGTGGGCGGCAAGCTCTCCAGCGTGGTGGAGGAGGGCATACCCTCGTTTACCGAGCTGCTGGATCTTGAGCTGATCCTCGCCCTCGTTGTCTTCGCCCTGCTCGCCGTGCTGCCGGCGATCTACAAGCGGGTCACAGGAAAGAAAGCGCCGGCCAAGCCGGCCGAAGGAGACGCATAAATGAGCCGCGAACGCATCAAGGCCGATCTTGCAATCATCGGCGCGGGCGCTGGCGGCCTGGTGACCAGCGCCGGTGCCGCCATGCTGGGCCGCAAGGTCGTGCTTTTTGAAGCCAATAAGATGGGCGGCGATTGCCTGAACTATGGCTGCGTGCCGTCCAAGGCGATCCTCACCGCCGCCCACAAGGCCCATGCGGTGCGCCATGCCGGCCGCTATGGAATCTCCACCGGAAACGTCAGCGTCGATTTTGCCAAGGTGCGCGAGAACATCGCCCACGCCATCCGCGCCATTGAGCCCAATGACAGCCAGGAGCGCTTTGAGGGCATGGGCGTAAAGGTCGTGCGCGAGCGCGCCCGCTTCATCGACGAGAAGACCGTGGCCTCCGCCAGCGTTGAGGTGCAGGCAAAGCGCATCGTGCTGGCATCGGGCACCCGCGCCCGCATCCCCGGCATCTCCGGCATCGAGGACACGCCCTATCTGACCAATGAGACGATCTGGTCGGTTGAGACGCTGCCCGCGCATCTGATCATCATGGGCGGCGGGCCGATCGGGACCGAGCTGGGTCAGGCGTTTGCGCGTCTGGGCTCCAAGGTGACCTTGCTGGAGGCCGGAAGCATCCTGTCGCGCTTTGAGCCCGACCATGCCGAGATCGCCGCCCAGTCCCTGGCCGCCGACGGCGTGGACCTGAAGGTGGGCGTGCGCGCCACCGGCGTGCGCCGCAGCGACGACGGCGGCGTTGAGGTCACCACCTCCCTGCGCGAGACGATCAAGGGATCCCACCTGCTGGTGGCCATCGGGCGCGAGCCGGTGTTCGACGGGCTGGGTTTGGAGGCCGCCGGCATCGAGACGGACGCCAATGGCGTGGTCTGCGACGACAAGCTCCGCACCACCAACACGCGCGTCTTCGCCGCCGGCGATATCGCGGGCAAGGGCGCCCTCACCCATCTGGCCGGCTGGCACGGCTC
>Ga0136600_1000641_pt1 | contig 18460 bp, 19 predicted proteins | sample AntRauMFilla2698_FD_104634 | JGI IMG/M metagenome (GOLD analysis project Ga0136600, IMG submission 104634) | Saline lake microbial communities from Rauer Islands, Antarctica - Metagenome Filla 2 #698 | ecosystem: Environmental > Aquatic > Non-marine Saline and Alkaline > Saline | place...
GGGTCGATGCAAAAGTGATAAGGAATATCGATCCAGTTTTTGTCTTCAACACTGAAACGTTGGAGTGAACGCATGTATTCCTCCGGATTTCTGTCTTCAGGATATTCCACTCCACTGTGATGAATAGTGACATGTGTGATTTCGTGCTCAGGCATGGTCCCTGTTGGAGGATTCCCTCCCCATTCTTCAACAGGGATAACCTTGGGTTCAGGCAGTTTTTCAACAGATTCTGATGAGGAGCAGGAAATAGAAAAAAGTCCGACAGAGAGTGAAAGTGCGAGTAGAATTACAATTGATTTCATAGCAGAACAAATATTTGGGATAGATTGATGTAGATGGATCAACGTTAAAATCACGAATTAAAAACTACGGTTCTACTGAGTTTGTGTAAAAAGATTTGAAAAGGGAGGAGTGGCGGATTTGCATGATGCAGATTGAAAAAAAACTAAACCAGTTCCCCGGCTTTTTTAGGCAACAATTTTGTCATCCTAAGGATATTCTTCTGTTGGAATTCATCTCTTCGTGCTTCGAGTGATTCATTGATCAGTTTCAGTGTAGCAGCTTGGTCGTAAACCGATTTCTCTGTTAGTTTTTCTTTTTTGAGAAACCATTTAGCAACTTCCTGCCAGCTCCAAACCATCGTTTTTGATGTAACACCGGCAACAGGCAGTGGGAAATCACCATCTCCTCTGATTCCTGAAATGATTTGTTGAACAGACTGTCGGCTTCAGTTAAGCCTTCGCGCAATTTCAGTACTTGTAACTAAATCTGAAGGTTCAACACGCTTCACTTCTAAACCTGATTCATTTTGCTCCACCTGATAAATCGCTTCGAGTATGGCGCTTTCAAGACTTTCTGCTTCTCTGTCAAAATTCAGATAGGCAATTCCGTTTCTAAAAGAGAGTAAAGCATCGTCACAACCGGATTCAAACAGAGTGTCTTCCAATTCCGTTGTTAAATCTGTGTGAGATTCAAATACAAGACTAAATTCATATATATTCATAATTATTTCAGTTTAAGAATCAATTACTCAAGATTTTGACAGGCCTTTTCTATAAAAGGTTGAGCGATAAGCAGATCCTCTTCCGTTTTGATTGTCATTTCAAGATCCCCGGTTCCATAATGGTCAATCTGCCTGATATTACGAGCAAGTAAAGCTGGATTCCTTACTTCCCCGGCTGTTTCAACTCTTTTTCCGAAATCCAGCCGGCTTTCTCTCTGGCCACATAAACGGGACGTTGTTTCACCTCTTCAAAAACACGTCCGAGATACTGTCCGATAATTCCCAGCATGATCAACTGAACACCGCCGAAAAACGTGATCAAAGCGATGGTAGAAGCCCAGCCATCGGGTGGCTGATTGCCGAATAATTTCTTGTAGAGTTCAACCAAAAGATATAAAAAACCGACCGTGGCAGCCGACCAGCCGAGCCAGCCGGATAATTTAAGGGGAAGAGAGGAGAACGAGATTAAGCCATCCATGGCCAGTCCCAAAAGCTTGCGGAACGTGTATTTTGGCTCTCCCGCGGCACGGGACTTCCGTTCGTAGGGAATTCCTATCTGTGTAAATCCAACCCAGCCACGAAGTCCCCGCACAAAGCGATTGCGTTCGGGCATGTTGTTCATTTCGTCAACCACGCTTTTATCGAGCAGGGCAAAATCGCCTGAGTCGAGGGCGATCTCAATATTAGCTACTTTTTTGAGTATTCGATAAAAGATCCAATAAGCAAATTTCAGCAACGGACCCTCTTTGCGATTGGTTCTCACAGCATAGACAACGTCATTTCCTTCCCGCCAGGCTTCGATCATTTTATTGAAAAATTCCGGCGGATCCTGAAGATCGGCGTCCATAATGCCCACAAGTTCAGTATCAATATTGGCGAGTCCGGCAGAAACGGCCGTTTGGTGACCGAAATTTCTGGCTAAACGAATAGCGGCGGCGTTTTTATTGTTTGCGCAAAATTGCTGGATAAGAGGCCAGGTCGAATCCCGACTGCCATCATCCACAAACAAAAAAGACAGATTGGCATTCACGTGATTTCGTAGATCTTTCAGCCGTTGGAAAAGCAGATTCAGCACAGCTTCTTCGTTATAGCAGGGGATGATGATTCCTAAATCGGGAGTTGTGGATGCGTTCATAGTCTCAGTCATTCTTTCAGCCAAAGGTGATATTCCCGAAGCTGATCCATCGTCAGCGTTGTGTCTTTTTTAAAATTGTGTTGCCGAAGTTTCTGCTCTAATTTCGATTCGTCATTCCACCCAAAATGAGTAATTGTCACAACGGCGGCAGATTCAAGCGCAATAGCGGTGGAACTTCTTTCGGGGTGATGTTCTGCTTTGGACATATTGGTTTCAACTTCCCATTTTCGGCTCCAAATTAATGGATTTCCGGCTTTTATCGTCAGATAATTATCGAAAGGAACGTAGATTTGCCCTTCAATCTGTTCCAGGCGATCGGCTAAGTATTCATAGTTATGCTGAGCATTCCAGCGCCAGTCAGTCGTGGTGATATTTGAAACAGGATTAATATGGACAGTGATCAACAAAACGAGTGCAAGAGACCAGAGCCAGGCGGTTTCACGAGCAGTTCTTTCTTTTTGCTCTGTAAAATTCCTGAAAAGTGAAGATCGCATCGCAAAAAGCATCAATCCGTACGAAACGAGATAATACATCGGCTGATACGAGTTGGAAAGTCCGCCACCTTTTGAGGCCGATAGCACACAGGCAGGCCAGGCAAATATCACGCTGAAGAAGATGAGATAATCAGCTGAAGTCAGGCGTTTTTTTAGAAAATACGCGACAAAAATTCCTCCATAAATGAGTATAAGTGGTTGATCTATAATATACCAGATACTGTCGCCCACAACACCCCATCTCATTCTGAAGGCTCCGGGCTGTTCAAATACATAAAACCAAATCTCAGGACCAGTCGTAAGCGAGGCGATGAACCACAACAGCGCTGATGAAAGTACAAATGAGAGAAAAATGTAGAATGATGTTCTGTACTCTTTCTTTAATAGAAAAAATCCTAAAACAGGAGGAAGAATAAAAAGATTGGTCTGCTTGGTAATGACGCCTGCCGCAATGAACAAGCCGCTTAAAACAGCAAGTTTCCAATGTTGCTTATGCGATGTTTTAATCGCGAAATAGAGCGCCGTTACAGAAAGTAAGACGCCAAAAGTGTCGGGTTTGGCGTGGAGATCAAATTGTGCCAAAGTGTTATGCCAGATAATCAAAGAAACAAACGCGGTAAGGTACCAAATACCTTTATTTTTGGGGTTTTCTGTACGAATGATGAGCCAGGCAATTAATAAAACAGAAAGCACAGAAGTCAGCCGGGCGGTAACCATTGTGTCGGGGAGAAGGGAGAAAAATCCTGCCAGTAAAAAGTGGTAACCGGGAGCGTAGAGTCCACCGTAAGGTCCTTCTTCTAACAGAGGATACATAGCGTCGCCCTGAGCCAATCGCCAGGCATCACCTACAACTTCAGCCTCGTAAAAGTTGAAAGGGAAGTCGATGAGCAACATGTGGGCGATTTCCCAAAGTCCGTAGGCGCTGACTATTCCAAGTGCGAGCCACCATGCGCGGTGAGCATTATCAACAACCAGATTCTCCCAAAAACCACGCTTCAGCACCAATCACCTCTCCAGTTTCTTTGCATCCTGCCAGATCTCTTCCATTTGGTCTAAAGTGACATCATTAAGAGCCTGATTTTTCTTGCTAAAATGCTGCTCGATATGCTGAAATCTGTTTTGAAATTTGTCGTTGGTTTTTCTCAACTGATCTTCCACACTTATGCCGATTTTTCTTCCCACATTGACGAGCGCGAACATCAAATCACCAAACTCTTCGTTTCTTTTTCTGAGATCTTCCGCGGTGGGATTTTCAATTTCGGCTTCGTCTTTAAATTCGCCAATCTCTTCATCCAGTTTTTCCCAGGCTTCCTGCCAGGTGGGCCAGTCGAATCCCACACCGGCGGCTTTCTCCTGCATTCTCTGAGCACGCAATAGCGCCGGCAGTTGACGTGGAACGCCTTCAAGCACACTTTTTCGCTTGTGCTCTTTCATCTTGATGGCTTCCCAGTTTTTCAAAACCTCTTCGGTCCCGCTTACTTCGGTGGTATCAAATACATGAGGATGACGACGGATGAGTTTTTCCTGAATCCCCCAAATAACGTCATTGATATCAAATTCTTTATTTTCATCCCCCATAACGCTGTGGAAAATGACGTGCAGCAGCAGATCTCCGAGCTCTTTTTTTAGCTCCTGATAATCCTGCTGGTCTATAGCATCAATCGCTTCATAAATCTCCTCAATCATTAAGTCTTTGAGCGATTCATGGGTTTGTTTTCGGTCCCAGGGACATTCTTTCCGTAAAATTTTAATAATCTCAACCAGAGATTCAAATGAGTGATCGGGATCACGTGGTGCTGCCATAGATTAAATTGGATCAGGTTTTGCGTTTTTTCTTCTTTGCCGCGGGAAACAGAATGTTGTTAAGAATGAGCCTGTAGCCGGGACTATTCTTGTGCAGATCCAAATCCGTGGGTGGATCTGAAACGCGGTGCGTGTAGTCTTCGGGGTCATGCCCGGCATAAAAGGTAAAGGTTCCACGACCCAAATTCCCGTGAATATATTTCACCTGATCACGTCCGGGCGATTCTGCTAAAACAACAACGGCCGGCTTGATTTTGTCTTTTTGATAAGCGGTTGTTTGTCCATAAAATCCTTTGATGCTGCTTACATGATTTTGTGTGAGCATAGTTGGAACAGGATCCCATTTAGCGGAAAACTCAAACAGCGTAAAATAATCGATCTCTTCACTGACAGAATTTAACTGTACAGGAACATCTATATCAGCGTGTTCGTATTCAGCGGGATTTGTTTTAAGCTGAAAGTTTTCGAACGCCAGGGTTTTGCTGAAATCGAGCTTTTTCTGAGCGTTTGGATCGATAGGATCGCCATCGAAGGGGGTGGGAGCGATATCAACGCCTTCTGCCGCAAGGGCGATATCAAAAGTGTCGGTTCCTGAGCACATGGCAAACATAAAGCCGCCATTGGCTACATATTGTCTGATAGTTCGGGCGACTGCTTTTTTCTCGTGACTAACTTTGTCGTACCCAAGTTCTTTGGCCATCGCTTCCATCTCCTGAACCTGCTTGATGTACCAAGGCTGATTCCGGTAAGCTGCCCAGAATTTTCCATACTGGCCGGTGAAATCCTCATGGTGAAGGTGAAGCCAGTCGTAATTGTTGAGCTCTCCGTTGAGCACTTCAACATCCCAGATTTTATCGTATGGAACTTCGGCGTAGGTGAGGGCGAGCGTCACGGCATCGTCCCATGGAAGATTCTGTTTTGGGGTATAAACCGCGATTTTAGGAGCTTTTTCGAGATTGACGACGGCTGTATTCGTGTTCACGTCCTCAATTTCGCGGACAATCTGATTAGCTTTGGATTCAGATATTTGTGAGCAGGTCACTCCCCGAATTGTGCATTCACGTTGCAATTTATCAGAAAACGGAGCCATAAAACTTCCTCCCTGATAGTTGAGCAGCCATTTAGCTGTTTTCCCTTCATTCAACTGTTGAAAAATGATGCCGTAAGCTTTGAGGTGATTGCTTTGAGAAGCATCCATGGGAATGAACAGATACTGCGCAAAAGATAGCGCCGGCAGTAAAATTAAGAGGGTTGTGATGGTGATAATTTTAAATCGCATAGAAGTAATAAAAGACTTGGATCTGTTTTATGAAGCTGCGTTTGATGCATCGAACGCACGGAGTAAGCGTCGGGCATGAGGCGCGTAGAAGCCATTGGGATAGGTCAAAACCACGTTTTCAATAATAGATTGAACATCTGATGATTTTAACAACGCGTTCAGCGTTTTTTGCTCTTCGGTTGATAATTCCCGGGTTGTGAGATAATTCGTCAAAAACTGATTGAAGTTGGATTCGTTTGATAGCTGATGCGCAAGTTGGGCCCGTTCCCAAAGAATGCGTTCGTGTGCATTGGATTGAGCTGCTATATCAGAAAGCTCAGAAATCCACAAATAAGCTGTTAATGGCTGATCAAGCTTATAGGTTTCAAAGAGTAACAGTGAAAAATCGGGATAAAGCTTATTCTGTGTTGTTAATTCAGCGTTTTTAAAATGTTGTGGGATTTCGGCTGTTTCTCCCTGATATAAAGCCAAACGCGCATCAGCAAAGTGTTCAAGGGCTGCTGTTACGGAATCTTTTTCTGTTCCTTTTCTGATGATGTTGTGTAATTCCAGCGCTTCGTTGGCATAGTAGCTGGTGTGACGCCGCTCAAGTGCTTTCAATTGAATATTGGCAAACTCGAAATCGTGATCAAAAAAATCGGTCAGTGCCAGATAGAGATAACTTTCTTCCTGACGTTCAGATTCTTCATCATTTTTTACTCTGGTGAAATAAACTCTGGCCATATCAAAATTCTCTTCATGCAGCGCGAAGAGCCCTTCTGTCCAGCTCACAAAATCCTGTTCGTTATTTCCTGTTTTCGTTGTGAATTCTTTGAGCAGTTGCGGGATATTTTCGGTGGTATGATCTCGTATCAGCAAAAACTCGATGTAGGCACCAAGTGCATCGGAGTATTGGTCGCTGTCAGGAAATCGGGTGATGATCTGATTCAAATGTCCGCGTGCCTCAGTTTTCAAGTCTTTTTGTTTGTTGTTGATGTCGATGTGATCGCGTTGTAATTCATCAACATATTCCAGCTTTGTATTGGCCAAACGCAGCAATGCAGCGGTGTGGCGTGGATGTCCCGGATCGTCCACATAATATTGAAGAGCGTCGATGGCCAGTTCGTACTGTTTATTGCGGATCAGGTTGGCGCTGATTTCATATTGAAAGTAAGAGTTGTCAAATCCCGACTCAATTTCCCGGGCAAAAGCAAGCGCGCGTTTAAACAGATTGCGTTCCTGTAGCAGCCAAAGCAATAGTTCTTTGCGGGCTTTCACCACGACGATTGATTCAGACCCTGTATGGTTTCTGATAATCTCCTCAAGTTCTAAAATGGCTACATCTAACAGATAGTCATCATTAAACCGCTGAAACTGGCGCTGAACCAAACGCATGCGTTCAGGCTCATTATTGAGCTGAGTAATAAATTGACGCACCGCTTTTTCGTATTCTCCGGCACGCATGTAGGCGTTGGCAAGCTCGAAGATAAATAAGAGAGGATTGTTAAACTGTTTTTGAGCCTTTAAATATACTTCAGCCGCTTTATCGTGCTCCATGCGTTCGGTGAGGGAATTGGCAATCAACTGATAGATCTGGAATTGTGTTTTATTTCGTGAAAGAATCGTGTCCCACTTCTCAAAAGCCTGCTCCTTTTTACCGCTTAGGTGAAGAGCCTCTGCGTGTAAAATCTGCAACTGCACGTTTCTTTGAACTAATCCATTGTATTTTTTAAACAGTTCGAGCGAGGTATCATACTCTTTCATTGCCAGCAAAGCTGTTTGAGCCTGTTGAAAAAAGAGTTGGTTCCCCGGATTGTTTTCCAGCAACGACTCGAATAAATCCCAGGCCTCGTCGTACTTCTGCTGCTGCATCAGTCGCGAAGCCATAATGTAATCTCTGTTTTGCGCTTTTAAATTCGATTCGGGTAAAATGGCGGCCGAAAATATCAGAATGAGCGCAAGGAGAAGAATTGGAGTGGTTTTTTTGGCAAAAAGGTATAAAGACATTAGTGTGATGTGACCTTAAATGGTAAAAATTCCTGAAAAGAACTCTTCAGTAATCTGTAGAAGCTGTTGATCGGAAATCCTACAACGTTATAAAAGTCGCCTTCAATTCCTTTCACAAATAGCGCTCCCTGATCATCCTGAATCCCGTATCCGCCTGCCTTATCGAATGGCGAGCCGGTTGAGATGTAATCCCTGATTTCCTGATCTGTAAGTGTATCAAAATGAACACGTGTTGTAACGGCGATGGTTTCTGTTTTTTCCGCCCGATGATTCATGTCGGTTGTGAGCAGGCATAATCCTGTAATAACTTCATGCCGGGAATTGCTGAGCGTTCGCAACATGGTAAAAGCTTCACCTTCATCAACGGGCTTTCCGAGGATGGTATTATTCTGAACCACAATAGTATCAGCGCCAATGATTAAGGCGTTACGATGTCGTTTGGAAACGGCCTCAGCTTTCCTGAACGCTAATGTTTTTGCGTATTCTTCGGGCTCTGATAACGGAATTGCCTCTTCATTGATATTACTGGGATCTACTACAAATGAGATATTCAGCTGTCGCAGCAATGTTTGTCTTCGGGGACTTGCGGAGGCGAGAATTACGGATTTCAAACGGGGCGTTGAGGTTTAGGAAGTTGAGATTTATCTGTCAATTCGCTTCTAAATCAACGAATATAACCAATAAGTTGTGTTTTCTAACAGATTAAAGCAATAATGATTAGATTGAGCATGTTTGGTTTTAAGAACTTCAAAGAACATCCTATTTTCAACATTCATTTCTATCACAATAACTGAACGTATCATTCATGGCAAAACGCATTAAAAGAAACAGAGGAAAACAACAGTCATCTAAGCAGCATCCCATGCTTTTTGATGAAACCAATTACAAACTATTGGGATTGGGCGTGGCACTTATCTTTGTCGGGTTTTTGGCAATGTACATCGAAAACGAGGTGAAAGGAGTAATTAGTCTTTATATCTCGCCCATCATTATTATGGCCGGTTTTATTGAGATAGTGTACGCAATTATGAGAAAACCAGAGGGTTCAAAATCCACCAATGAGCCGACGGCTTAATTATCTCGCGCAATTCGCGTTTGTATTATTATTTGTGCTTGCCTCGGAGCCGGATACACAAATCCGCTCCGCTCTTGCTATTCTTTTGTCTGCTTCAGCCGCATACCTGGCATTTCAGCTTAAATTATTGTCACTCGATGGATTCTGGTCGGCTACCATAGTCGGGTCAATAGCCGCGGGTTTTGGTGGCTGGTGGATGGCTCTGGCATTGGTCGTGTTTTTTCTGAGCAGTTCAATGATTGGTATGAGAGCGGAACGGTCTCCCGCGCAGCAATTAGAATCGTTCGGGCGTGACGGATTACAGGTTTGGTCCAATTCGGGCTGGCTAATCATTATGATTTGCGGATTTATGATGTGGGAGCAAACGGCGTGGATATTGGCAGGACTCGCCTCGGTAGCTGCCGCCAACGCCGATACGTGGGCAACAGAATGGGCTTCGCGCAATCTGAAGCGTAAAACATGGCTCATTACTTCCTTCAGCAGAGTAGCTCCCGGAACCGATGGTGGAGTCTCAATAGGTGGAACACTGGCATCACTCGTTGGAAGTGCCGTAATTGCGCTGTTTTCTTTTCTGATTATACCTGAGGCCGGAATTGACGTTTTTTTGATTATTTTAATCGCCGGTTTTGCGGGCAGTATCGTTGATTCTATTATTGGAGCGCTGTTTCAGTACGGCGTTTTGCGTAGAAAAATCACTCTTTTTAAAGAAATTCGCCTGTCTAATAACAACGTAAACGTAGCGGGAACTGGTTTCTCAGCACTCGCTGTATTCATCCTTATTCTTAGTAGTTAAACTGTATGGCTTGGTATAGAAAACTCCACTGGCAAATTATCATCGGACTCATTTTAGGATTGGTTTGGGGATTGATAGCGAGTCAGGCCGGATGGGGTGAGTTTAATAACGATTACATTGCTCCCATCGGAACTATTTTCGTAAATCTGCTGAAATTGATCGCCGTTCCGCTGGTGTTGGCTTCCTTGATTGTTGGAGTTACAAGCCTGAACGACATCACGCGATTATCCCGAATGGGTGGAAAAACGGTGGGTTTGTATATGATTACCACAGTTTTGGCCATAACCATAGGATTGATAAGCGTAAATGTGATTCAACCGGGAAAATCACTTCCTCCTGAAACCAGAGAACAATTAACAGCCAGTTACAGCCAAAACGCACAGGATAAAAGTGTAGGCGTGGATGAAGTAGCAGATAGGGGATTAATAGATTTTATTGTTGATATCGTACCTGAAAATATATTCCAGGCTTTTTCTGACAACGGTAGCATGTTGCAGGTGGTGTTCATCGCCATCTTAATTGGAATTGGAATTATGCAGATACCATCTGAGAAATCTAAAGTACTAATAAGCTTTTTTGATGGATTTAACGATGTGATTATCAAAATTGTGGATTACATCATGATCTTAGCTCCCTATGGTGTATTCGCACTCATAGCGCAGGTGATAAATGATCTTGCGGGAGATGATCTTGGCAAAGCCTTAGAACTTCTCAGCGCATTAGGGTGGTATTGCGTAGCGGTATTAGCGGGATTGTTTCTCCATGTTCTGCTGGTGTACAGCAGTATATTCAAATTGTTTAGCAAGATGAGTCTTCGGGATTTTTTCAGAGCTATGCGTCCGGCTATTTTACTTGGATTTAGTACGAGCTCAAGTTCAGCAACACTGCCTGTAACTATGGAACGAGCAGAGAAAAATCTCGGCGTGGATGAAGAAGTTTCAAGTTTTGTTCTCCCAGTTGGGGCAACCATCAATATGGATGGAACAAGTCTCTATCAGGCCGTTGCGGCGGTTTTTATTGCTCAGGCATTGGGTATGGATTTATCTATCGGTCAGCAGCTTTCAATTGTGGTAACAGCTCTTTTGGCTTCCGTTGGCTCGGCTGGAGTTCCCGGAGCCGGAATTATTATGCTGGTAATTGTTCTTCAATCGATTGGCGTTCCCGTTGAGGGAATCGCGTTAATTCTTGGAGTTGACCGTATTTTAGATATGGTGAGGACAGCTGTAAATATTACCGGAGATGCCGCTGTAACTGTTGCGGTTGCAAGCTCAGAAGGCCAGCTCGGCGAAATGCATTTTGATGATTGATGGTGATCACCTCAAGGGACTGGCTCTGCCGTCCCGCAACACAAGGCTCACCGGTTAATTCCCCAAAAAAAGACTTCAGAAGTCGCCGCCCCGAAGTTTATGAGCTTTTAAATTGGCTCAAAAGTATATTAAAAAGACTTCGGAAGTCGAAGGTAATTAAAGGGATAGATGCCAAGTTGTTCGGTCCGACCGATTAAATAAAGAAAGAAAGCCCGCTGTTGTCAAAATCTCATAATTTATATGTCCGTGAGATGATAATGAATTCAGATAATTGCAGCATAAATTATGGCATCCAAACACATTCGTACGTAATGGGATGCTCGTCGGTGAAGTAATCAACCGTTAAAACATGGAAGCCTCCTCGCAAGAGTTTGGATTATTCACAAAACCCCGGATGTTATCCGGGCTACCGTGTGTTTAATCCCTCCGGGATGAGGTTGGAATTGAAGCGTTATACAAAAAGACTTCAGAAGTCGTCGTCCCGAAGCATGGGCGTGTTCGAATGTGCTCAAAAACACATTAAAATGACTTCGGAAGTCGAAGGTAATCAGAGGGATAAGAGTTTATCCTGGATTTGTCCCCGGATGGAGTTTGGACTTCGGAAGTCTCTTCGGAACATAGTTGGGTGGCATGTGGAGTAAAAACGTTGCTAACTATGACTTCCGATGTCTCTTGGGTGTTATACACTCACCTCGAGTCCGCCGACCGGTCGGAGGCTCTGCCGTCCCGCATTTCAGAATATTCCTGCCGAATTGGAGACATTGTAGCAGTTACGGATTCTTCAATTATTTCAATCTTCAATCACCACTCCCGCGTAGCCTTCTTCTATCTTCTTCTGAAGCTGCTTCTTTTTATTCTCTGACAGAAATGAAGCGTTAAGCGCATCCAGATTCGTCTTCTTGAAATCTTCGGCCGTCCACCCAAACGTTTCGTGAATTTTCAGGTACTCACGGTTTAGGTTGGTGTTGGTTAGTGTCCGCGTATCTGTGTTTATATTCAGGGATACATTGTTCTTTTTCAATTCATCAATCGGGTGATCTGAAAAAGTATTAAAAACACCGATTTGGATATTGGTTGAAGGGCAAATCTCTAAGTGGATTTTCTGGTTATTGAGTTTTGAGACAGTCTCCTCATTCTCAATTGATCGTACACCGTGGCCGATACGGGCAGGTCGCAGTAATTCAAGTGATTCTTCAACACTTTCTGCACCTCTGGCTTCTCCGGCATGGCAGGTAATCGGGATATTGTATTTGTGCGCGTATTGAAATGCTTCAATATGGTTTGTGAGCGGAAATCCGGCTTCATCGCCTGCGATATCAAATCCACAAATCTGATGATCGTTGAAAAAATGGCTTAGTTTTACCGTTTCAAGGCTTTGTTCATTTGTGTAATGGCGAAGTGTGCATAGTAAAATACCGATTTCAATATCCCACTTATTCGACCATTTTTCGGTTTCAGAATCAACAATGGAAACCACTTCATAAGGGTTTAATCCTTTTAAGGTATGAAGGTGCGGTGAAAACCGGATCTCCGCGTAGACCACATTATCCTGTTTTAATTGACGGATTAAATCTTTAACCGACATTCTGAGTTCCTGTTCAGATTGCATCAGCATAATTTGTCGATTGGCAAACGTAAGGAAATGAGCTAAATCATGGCACTTGGGTGGTGCGATAAATTCATCCATAAACCGTTTTTGGTTGACCTTAGGATCAATTTTTGAGATCACATCAAAACTTAAAGAACAATCGAGGTGGACGTGTAGCTCAACTTTTGGCAACGCCCGAAAGGTAAATTCTCCCATAGTAAAATTCAATACAGTTCAAGTAGTTGGAGGAGAATAAAATAACTCTCCAAATTGTACAATCAACCTACAAAATAGTATGATGACAACCAGTTATAAATTATTCCGAATAACGGATCAAAATCTTTTAAAAATGGACTTCGGGGTTTATAAATGAAAATGGTGAAGAGCTACTGCATAGAAGTTTACACAGTTAGAAGGCGTAATCTATACTTATGAATCGTTATCTGAGTTATCGGACAGATTCTTTTTTTCAAAGTCAAAAGCGGCACTGTTCAGGCAGTAGCGCAAACCTGTAGGTTCAGGACCATCATCAAAAACGTGGCCCAAGTGGCCATCACACACAGCACAGAGCACTTCTGTTCTCTTCATGAACAGGGAATTGTCTTCTTTCAGCGCTATAAATTCTTTCTGTTTGGGAGCGTAAAAACTTGGCCATCCTGTACCGGATTTATATTTCGTTTTAGAGGTAAACAACTCTGTTCCACAACCAGCGCAATTATACACACCTTCTTCCTTATTATTGTAATATTCGTTGGTGTAGGGAAGCTCAGTTCCTTTTTTTCGAAGGATTTTGAACTCCTTGTTGTCCAGAATCTCTTTCCACTCTTCTTCTGATTTTTCTACCCGGTTTATCATAGTATTAGCTGAATCTGATGTTAAAGCTTTAATTGTTTCTTCGGATATGCTTTGATCGTACAATTGTGCAACTCCGTCAAAAGTTGTAAGCAAAACGAAGAGAAGTATTGCGGTGAATATTTTCATAGATTTCCCTAAAAGTCCTGAATTTTAAATAGGTAACGTGAATCATTCGGTTTTCGTGCCGACAGAAGAATTATAAGCTTCTTCTTTTTAAAAAATGTCTGTTATTGCCAACAATGGCCTGTTGTTAAATGCCAACACTTGGAGTACATTATTGGCAAATCAGGTTCGATTTATATCAATCAGAAATGCGAATCTCAAAAAAAAGAATGCGTGAATGTCATCGAAGCGACACACCGTTGATAAAGTGTAAAGCAAAATTAAGTAGCTACTAAATGTTGGAAAAAGGTTCATCACAGTCAGATAAAACCGAGGTATTGGGCGGGGCTGATTGTTTCGCATGTGAATCCAAGGGGGGATTTATTTTCTGAATTATTCCAATACGATAAAATCACCGTATCACAGTTTTCAACCCAGACCTCAAAAAAAGTCCCGGGTTCTGGATGAAAATCATGCGATTTATATAAATGAGATTTTATGTTTCAGATTGGCACATTTTTAGAATAGGGGTATAAACAGTAAACATCAGGGTTATGGCATCGATTTTAATAGTTGACGACGAAAAAAATATTAGGAAGCAGCTTTATTGGCATCTTTCAGATGATTTTGATGTCTATGAGGCTTCGACCTCCAAGGAAGCCAAAAAGATTATTGATAAGAAGCAGATTCAAATCGCGCTGATTGATCTGCACATGGCCCCCAATCTCGATTCAATTAAAAGCGGTATTGAGGTTCTTACCTATCTCAACGCAGAAATTCCTGATGCAATCGGAATTATTATGACAGGAGATCAGGACCCGCAAACTGAATTAGAAGTGATAGATGCCGGTGCCTGGGACATTTTTAAAAAACCGATAGAGCTTTCTGAACTAAGCGTGGTTTTGAAGCGAGCGTTGAAGGTACAGGGGCTGGTTAAGCAAAACCTGAATATGAAACAAGCCGGTCAGGAGAAATCGGATTTGAACATCATAGGCGCCTGTCCGGCTATAGAAAAAGTAAGAGAGCTGATTAGGCAGGTTGCCGTTACCGATGCTACTATTTTGATTCAGGGCGAGAGCGGAGCGGGGAAGGAACTTATTGCGCAGGCAATTCACTCAAACAGTAACCGTGCTTCTCGTCAATTTATCGCGGTAAATTGTGCGGCTTTGAGCGAATCATTATTAGAAGATGAGTTATTCGGCCACGAATCGGGAGCTTATACCGGTGCCAAAGGTGGAAGGAAAGGAAAATTTGAACTGGCAGATAAAGGGACGCTTTTTTTAGATGAGATCGCGGAATTATCTCCCTCTGCACAGGGTAAACTTTTGCGCGTGTTACAAGAAGGAACTCTGGAGAGATTAGGAGGAGAACGAACTATCTCGGTTGATGTTCGTTTAATAGCTGCCACCCATCAAAATTTGCAGGAAAAAGTTAAAAACGGAAAATTTCGGGAAGATCTTTTCTATCGAATAAATGTAATTCCGATTCATACACCTGCACTCAAAGACCGTGGCGATGATATTGAAGTTTTAGCGAACCATTTTTTATCAGAATTCAGGCGAAAAATGAACACAGGCCCGACTTCTATTGATGAACAGGCGATGAGTATTTTGAAATCATACAGCTGGCAGGGAAACGTGAGGGAGCTGCGAAATATGATTGAAAGACTTGTGATTTTAACAAAAAGCCAGACTATTCGGGAACAAGATATTCCACATGAATTTAAAAGAGAAAAGATTACACAAAATGGTCATTCTGAAATTGAGCTAAATGAGGATGTAGGTTATGAAGATTTGGTCAATCAATATCGCAAAAAACTGATCGAACAGGTTCTTAGTGAAGAATCGTCTAAGTCTGAAGTGGCCAAACGTTTAAAAATCAACAGGTCATATCTCTATGAGTTAATTGAGAAATTAGAGATAAAAAATATTTAGTATTGATTTTGTTTATGTTTAATGCAATTATACATGAGATATTAAGGGGTCAAATATTAAAGACAAGGCGTCGTTCTGAATATGATGAAGTATTAATGCAGGTTACCTAACCTCCATTATGAAACCAGAAAGTTCTGCACACGTAATTACAATCGAACAATACGCCGTTTGCTGGATGGCGTTCTAACTTAAATAACCATAATTATGAAACATATGAAGTTAACACATCTACTATCTGTGATGCTTTTAGCAACTTTTATCGTTGCCTGCGGACCGCCCGAACCTGGTACATCAAGCAATAGCGAGCCAAGCTGGATGGGCGTTGATGGCGGAGATGACGCCATGTATGCCTCCGGAAGTGCATTGGCTACTTCGCGAGAAGGTGCTGTTACTGGTGCAACAACTATATCGCTGAATAAAATTTCTCAGCAGCTTGAGTCAGAAGTTCAGTCTGTTGTTGAAGATTTTAATTCAGAATATAATCAGCGTACCGGCGGACAGATTCAAATGGAAGGTTTGGGCTTAACTGAGCGCGCAACTCGTGTTATCTCAAATCAGAATGTATCCGGATATAAAGTTGAAAATCGTGAGGTTCGTCGCTACGGCCCTACCGAGTATGAAGCGTTTATCCGTCTCAAACTACCTACATCTGCATCAGCTGCCATGAAAAACGACGCTATGAAGAACGCAATGGCCGACGATGATAAGCTCTACATTGAGTTTAAGAAATCTCAGGCATTTGAACGCCTTGACAAGCAGATGAAAGAACAAGATAAATAGTCATAATGGTATTCGAATTATAAATATGAATACCCGACTTTTTTTAACCATAGCAGCCACTTCATGTTGTTTATTGCTCACGTTTTGTGGACAAAAGCAGGGTGAAGTGGTTTCTGATTTTTCAGTTGTGGATGGTTCGGAAAACAATCCGAAGCACGATCAAGCAGTTTATGCGCCTGATTGGTTTGCCAGTCCGCCAGCTGATTTGCATGGTGCAGGTACGTCCTTTCGTTTTAATGAGCTGTCTAAGCAGGAAGTCTTCGATTTAGCTTTTAAACGAGCTGTATCAGATTTAAACGCAAATATTCTCAGTTTTATTCGTTTTGAAGAGTTTTATGTAAACGATAAACGCTACGTTGACGCCGAAGTGGGAATTGACTTTGATTTCAACACACAGAACGTAGTAAAAATTGATTCAGCATTAATAGATGGCATCGCGTATATGCTTGTTGCGCCGGAAGAACTGAAGGTTAATTCAGCGCAAACAGACTTAACCGAGGAGCCACGATTCAATTTCGGACTCAATAAAACGTTGGAAAATACATCCAAAATAATAGGATACGGGGAATATAAACAACGTTACACTTTTGAAGTGAACAGAAACTGGACACTTTCCAAGCATCGTTCATTTTTCTCCATCGCGGAATTTAAGAATACCCGAATTCGCGCAATGGTTGAAGATTACAGCCTTACTGAAACGATGCGTAAATCAGGGGAACTGAGTGGTCAGCAATCTGGTGATACCGATCGGTATGTTCATAAAGCCTCACTTGTTGCATTCAGATATCCGAAAGTAGTGCGCAGATGGAAAGAAGGTGATTACTTTTTTACCGTTGTGGAAATGAATGAATACGATATCACCATTAGTGAAGAAAATCTTTAGGAGCGTTTGAAGACCGGAATAAGTATCTGGCACTAAAATTGAATATGAGAATAAATGAAGTCAATCGCTGACTATTTCGATGTTAAAAGTTATGATAAATCAAAATGGGGTCATTTTATGAAAACGCTACATACTCAATACATCTTTCGTTTTGTTTGTCTGTTATTTGTCAGTGTGGCAGTAGGGTTTGGGAACGTAACAGCCCAGGATTCTTTCGAGGACTTCAAGAAAAAGCAAAATGAATCGTACAGTGAATACAAGGCTGATTTTGAAAATGGAATCGCTGAGAGTATAGCTGAGTACGAAGAGTACAAAGTACAGGAACGCAAAGCGTTTGAATCATTTAAAGAAGAGATGATGCAGCGCTGGGGAGATTTTAAGGAGCGAACTCAAAAAGATTGGGTAGAATACAATGAGACTGGTGAAATTCGTTCAAGTGTCGATTTTGAAGAGGGAAAAGGCACGGTAGAGATTATTCTGGAAGAAGGCGAAGATGAAGAAGAAGCTAAAGAAAAGTTGACAGCCGCTGTGGAGGAAACCTTTACAAAAAAAGCTTCCAAACGTGAATTTCCTATGGAAAATGAACCCAAAGAAGAAGTGACTGCTGAGCCCGTGTTAGAAGATCAGCTTCCGGTTGAAACCAAAGAGGAGAAAAAAGAGCTCGCGAAAAAACTTGTTGAAGAAGAATCTGAAGTCAAAACCGTGAAAGGAGATGATGGAAAAGAGCGCAGAGTTGTTGTTGTAAACTTTGAACTGGCCCCGGATCATCTGCAGAAACGAGCGGAAAAAGTGCAGGCTATTGTTGAGAGCTTTGCCAAACAATATGACATCTCACCGGCACTCGTTTACGCCATAATTCACACAGAATCCTATTTTAATCCGGTTGCCCGTTCTCATGCCGGTGCCCTGGGATTAATGCAGGTAGTCCCGACATCGGGTGGAAGAGACGCTTATCGTCATGTATTTAAAGAGGACGGGGTTCCAACTGAAGAGTTTTTATATAATCCCAATAATAACGTAAATCTGGGTAGCGGATATGTGGAAGTGCTACGGCAAAACTATTTCAGAAAAATCACTGATCCCGTTACGCGCGAATATTTAGTGGTTTGCTCCTACAATACCGGTGCGGGAAATGTGGCCAAAGCATACAACGGCACATTTAATATCCGAAAAGCCATTCCATTGATAAACGCCAAAAATGCCGAAGAAAATTACCAACATCTCATGGCTAATCTTCCTTACGATGAAACCAAAGGTTATCTCAAGAAAGTAACCGATCGTAAGAAGATGTATGAGAAGTGGATGAAGTAGAGGTTGAGCAAATGACTTCGGAAGTCGAAAGTCAATCACACCCTCCAAACCCATTCCAACCCGTCAGACGGCGCTGTCGTGGTGCAAAAATGAGAGGGTGGCTTCAGCCGTCAGACGGGGATTCCCCAGAAA
>Ga0136600_1000643_pt1 | contig 18443 bp, 11 predicted proteins | sample AntRauMFilla2698_FD_104634 | JGI IMG/M metagenome (GOLD analysis project Ga0136600, IMG submission 104634) | Saline lake microbial communities from Rauer Islands, Antarctica - Metagenome Filla 2 #698 | ecosystem: Environmental > Aquatic > Non-marine Saline and Alkaline > Saline | place...
AGGCATACGATACAGATAAACCATTAGACTACATTCTTGTAAGAAGGCGTCTGATAATGCTATTTCTATTTGTGGTAGCATGTGTGGTAAGTCTTGTTCTATTTCTCAATTTCAAGCTTACAAAGTCAATAGAGCAGAATGAGAACATTACTGAGTTGGTTAATCTTTCTGGTAGACAAAGAATGCTTAGTCAAAACCTGGCCAAAAATGCACTACTTTACCAGAGCACACGTGATACTAAGTTGTTGGCGCGTATTGATTCTATTCAATCAAAATTACGCACCAACTATCAGCGCCTCAAAGATTATGACTTTGATTTCCAGACGGTAGCATGGGCGAATAGTATTGGTCGGTACTTTTCGGAAGTGAACCTATTACAGGTGCCTATGTTAGATGCCGCAGAGAAGTTGAAATCTGCCAATGATCAGGAATCTATCAATTATTATGTAGGTGAAGTACTCCGTTATGAACGCAGATTCCTTCCGGTAATGGAAGCGTTTACCTCTCGTTATGCATTGATTGGGTCAGGAATAATTAGACAAACCAAAGAGAATGTTACAAGGCAGAATTACATTAACACTATCTCCATTGTTATAGCCGCGACCATCGTATTACTAGTGACCCTATATATCATTAAAGGGTATTCTTCCCGGCTCCAAAGATCAGAATTGGCATTAATTAAAGTGCTTAAAAGTGAACAACAGAAGGTTGAAAAGCTCGAGCTTTTGACTTCTTCCATTAACGTAGGTATTTGGGAAAAAAGCATTTCTAAAAAGACAGAAAGCTGGTCAGAAGCGCTATACAGGATCTTAGGGTATACCGCTGGTGAAGTAGAAGGTACTGGCGAAGAATTCCTTAAACGCGTGCATCCTGATGATGTCGCACACCTTATGGAAGCTACCCAATTCTCAATAGAGACGAGTATACCCAGTACAACTGAGCTTAGGGTGAAAACCAAAGACGGCTGGTATAAGTGGCTAGAAGCAACAGGAAATGCGAAGCGCAATTCTGCTGGAAAAATAGAATTGCTGATAGGGGGACTTATCGATATTCATGAAAAAAAGCTGCTGGATATTCAGCTTAATGCTTTTATTGAAAGATCTCCTGCCGCAATTGCCATGTTCGACTTGAATATGGATTTTATGTTTGTAAGCCAAAGATGGGTAGAGGATTATCATAGTAATTGGCGTCAGCTTGTGGGATATAATTTCTATGAAGTCTACGCAGAAAACGCAAGCGTTTGGCGTAAAATACATGAAGATTGCCTTCGTGAAGGAATTGTTTCTTCAGGAAAGGAAGACCCTATCACCATTAAAGAAGGATTGTTAAGCTGGATCAAGTGGGAAGTGCGGCCTTGGTATATTTCAAAAGAAGAAATTGGTGGCCTGCTCATGTTCACTACCGACGTTACAGAAAATCGGCAGAAAAGAATTGAGCTAAATGATGCAAAAAAGGTGGCTGAAGCAGCGTCAAAAGCTAAAGAGACCTTCCTCACGACTATGAGTCATGAAATCCGAACACCTATAACCGCGATAACTGGCGTCACCCAAATATTACTAAATGAAGAGCCTAGAATCGATCAGAAAGAACATCTGAGTTTGCTTAAATTCTCTGGTGATAATCTTCTGAATTTGATTAATGATATTCTTGATTTGTCGAAAATAGATGCAGGTAAAATGGTGATCGAGAAGGTGCCATTTGACTTTCTATATTTACTTCAAAATATTAGAAATGCGCTAAATTATAAAGCCAAGGAGAGGGGAGTTAAACTTTCCCTTACTTATGATGATAGATTGCCAAAAGTTTTGGTAGGTGATGTCACTAGACTTTCTCAGGTCATTTTTAATCTTGTAGGTAATGCATTAAAATTTACCAATGAAGGTGAAGTCTCCATAAAAACTACTTTTCTAGCTGAAAAAAATGAGCATATATCTTTTCAGGTAATGGTGAAAGATACAGGTATAGGCGTGCCCAAAGATAAATGGGAGACAATATTTAGGTCATTTGAGCAGGCGGACTCTGGGGTAACCAGAAACTATGGAGGTACTGGAATGGGGCTTTACATTACTAAAAAGATTCTCAGACTTATGGGCAGCAAGATAAAGTTAGACAGTAGACCAGGAAAAGGCTCAGAATTTTACTTTGACCTGAAACTGGCCAGAGGTTCTATGGACATGAGTATGGAAAGTCAGGACTTCAATTGGCCAGCACATTTTAAAGACAATAATTACCGAGTGTTAATAGCCGAGGATAGCGAGTCAAATCAGTATCTCATTAAGAATTATCTCGACAAAATCAATATGGCTTTTGATATAGCTGTCAATGGGGAGGAGGCTGTAAAGATGATGAACGAGAGGCGTTACAGCATCATTTTTATGGATTTACAAATGCCAGTGATGGATGGTTTAACAGCCGCAATTAAGATTCGCCGAATGGAGGGTGATTATTATAAAAACATCCCAATTGTAGCACTAACGGCTGATGCCTTTTCTAATGTCAAAGATGTAACTGTGTCGGCTGGCATGAGCGGCTATATAAGCAAGCCATTCAAACCATCGGAAATGTATACTGCGATTGATAAATATGCGATCAAACCAATGGAGCAAGAAGTGGATTACTTAAGTCTTTTATCTTCACTGAACGATCATTGTGACGGTGATCCTGATTTTTTGGCAGAATTTTCAGGCATTTGTGTAAGGAGCTATTCAGAGTTGAGGCAGGAGCTTAACCTGTCTTTTGAGACGAAAGATCTGCAAAGACTAAAGGATATTTTGCATAAGATTAAGCCGCTCAATGAAATGCTACACCTACACAAGCTGAGTGCTACACTCGCCCATGTGGGAGATAGTCCATTTAATCAGCCATTTGACAATCAATTGATAGAAATTGATAAGATCATAAAGTATTTAGCCAATATTGGGCATGGGAAATAATTATACCGTTCTTTTGTCTTTGAAATTATCGCCCACTAAAATTTCGTTTATTCATGCCTTTTGACATCAAACTACTGATATGTGAAGATAACGAGGCGCTATCTAGTCTCATGCGCTTTAAACTACTAAGGGCGGGCTTTAAAGAATGTTTCATTGCAGAAGATGGCAAAAAGGCAAAAGAGTTATTGGACGAACAGACCTTCGATTTGATCATTACAGATATCCATATGCCCTACAGCTCTGGCTTAGAGTTGACCACATATATCCGTAAGGAGCTAAAGCTGGATACGCCTATCATTATATTATCTTCAGAAAGTATCGAAGGAACTGTGCTTACAGGTTTCGAGCTGGGCATCAACGATTTTTTACCAAAACCTTTTAGCCCCAATGAATTGATCATTAGGGTTAAAAAATTATTGAAATTGTAGCCTTGGCCGAAAATTTAATTTACGCTTTAATTTATTGTAACATCTTACTTCTGGCGGTTGTTGTTTTGCTTTTTGGAAGTATCATTATCATAAGATCCTCTAAGAAATCCAAGTTCGACAACAAGGATTTCTTCCTCAAGAAGGTAACCAAATCCTTGAATAGATATCTGATTGCTACCACAGAACAAGATGAGTTGGAAGAAGTTGAGTTTGATGATTTTCAGCTGAAAAAAATCAAAAAAAGCCTTTATACGAATAATAGAAAAGATTATACGACCACACACCTTTTAAGCCTAAAAAAAGAGTTATTTGGAGAGATGGACGAGGCTTTGGATCATGCCTACACTTACTTATCGTTGCACGAGCATAGTTTAAAAAAAACAAAGAGCATCGACCACAGCATCAGAGTCCAAGGCTTTCAAGAACTAAGCATTTTTAAGTCCAAATTAGGCTTGTCGCCGATACTAAAGCATGTGAATAGCCGCAATTTGATGTTAAGGCAAGAAGCACAGGTAGCACTTGTTAAATTAAGCACACGTGAGCCGCTATCTTTTTTCAGAAAACTAGTTTTTGATATTACGGATTGGGAAAAGCTGCTATTATACAGTGAACTCACAGCCACAGAATTTAAGCACGCCACTAATTTCGAGCAATATTTAAATAGCCCGTTTGATGGGGTAAACTCTTTTATCATTAGACTCTGTACGCTTTTTAAGAAAATTGAAACCATGCGTACAATTAGGCATCTTTTGAAAACAGAAACATCAACAATGGTTATTGTCGCTGGGTTAATTGCCATTCGCGAAATGGGCGATGAGCGAGACATTACGCTGACCAAAGACTTGATGCTAAAGCATGATAATGATAGGATCAAAATCGAAGGACTCAAAACACTCGGGTCAGTTGAAGACCCTAATAATTTGGATTTTATAACTTCCTATCTTGAGGATCCCAATTTGCAGGTGCAATTTTGTGCCATGTACGCACTTAATGAAATCACTTTTGAAGTAGGTCATTATTTGCAAGCTAAAGAAGCAGTACTTTCGGAGGCCCATGACCTTATGATATCACATATACAAAACCCGCTAAACTAATGGACTATTTTATTCGAATAGCGGAATACCTTTTCCTCATTTATGCAGTAACAATCTGTTCCTCTTATTTACTATTGGCACTTATTTCCTATTTCGCTATGCGGCGATATATGAAAAAAAATAGTTTTGTTGATTTCAAAAAAATATTGTCTAGCCCATTGGCGCCATCAATCTCATTGATTGCACCAGCATATAATGAAGCTATGACCATCATCGATAATGTAAAAAGTTTACTATCCATTGAATATAATAATTACGATGTAGTGATTGTGAACGATGGGAGTGCCGATGATACCGTCGATAAATTGATCGCAGCATTTCATTTGGAGAAAGTACCTTATTTTATCCCAAGCGAATTACCGTCAAAAAAAATCCGGGGGATATACAAGTCGAGTAACCGAGCATTTAGAAGGCTGGTAGTTGTAGATAAAGAAAATGGTGGCAAAGCGGACGCATTGAATGCCGGCATAAGTGTGTCGAACAAAGAGCTTGTAGCCTGCATAGATGTGGATTGTATTATCCAACCTGACGCGCTTATGAAAATGGCCAAAACTTATCTGGAGAGTAGAGAAAATGTGATTGCCATTGGGGGTGTGGTAAGAATCGCCAACTCCTGCGTTATTGAAGATGGCAGATTAATAAAAGTAAACTTGCCCAAAGGTTTACTGGCACGATTTCAGGTTTTGGAATACATGCGAGCCTTTCTACTGGGTCGAATGGCTTGGAGCAGAATTAATGGCTTAATGCTTATTTCAGGTGCTTTTGGACTTTTCAAGCGTGAAATAGTCATGGAAGTTGGTGGATATGACAGAGATACTGTCGGTGAGGATATGGAGTTGGTGGTAAGGATGCGGCGGTATATGATGGACAAAAAGCGGGTGGGCAAGGTGCTTTACATTCCCGATCCTTTGTGCTGGACAGAGGCACCATCAGATAAGAAGATTTTAAGCAGACAAAGAAACCGCTGGGCCAGAGGAACTATAGAAACATTGGTCAAACATAGGGTTATGTTTTTTAATCCAAAGTATAAAGTGATAGGCTTACTCAGTTATCCATATTGGTTTTTCTTCGAATTTTTAGCACCTTGGGTAGAGACTATCGGCTTGATATTTTTTGCTTATTTAACCATTACTCAGCAAGTGTCCTGGGTATTTTCCTTAGGTCTATTCTCTTTTGTCTACTTATTTGCAGTGATGATAAGCTTGCTTACACTACTTGCCGAAGAAACGTCCTATTACAAATACAACGATGCGAGAGACTTTTATAAAATGGCGTTAGTGGCCATCATGGAGCCTTTCTTGTTTCACCCTTTTGTGGTGAAGTGGGCTATTGCCGGGAATATTGACAAATGGCGTGGGGTAAAAAGCTGGGGTAAAATGTCCCGAACAGGTTTTGTGCAGACGCCTGATAAAAAGAAGAGCTAGAACTTGTAGCCCAAACCAAGATTTACGGTAGTAATCCACACATAATCTTCGCGTTCAAAAGTTTGCTCTTGCCTGGCTAGTGCCAGTAGTGCTGAGGCAGTCCATTGATCGGCAATCATTTTCTGGATAGAGAAGTCTACTCGCCTTGAAATCAGCGCAAATAATTCGTCCTGAAAAGCACCTCCAGTCGATTGAATGGTTCTAATGTCTGGGGAATAACCATAGCTAAGAACAACGCCAATGAAATTTGCAGGGTTTTTGAAATACCGCGTGGCTTGCACATTCAAAGATAAAGCGGCAGCTGCTCGCGACTGAGTCGTGATAAAAGGCCGAACGGAGAGCGCATAATTCCCAAAACTATAACCAAGTGACCCAGTGTAAACAAGGATATCGCTGATAGCAAAAGAAAGGAAACGCATACCAAGAGAGGCGTCAAATGATTTGGCAAGAGCGCTGTAATATTCTGCACCTATTCGGTGTTGTGGGAAAAGAACACTCGACGAATAACCGTAATTAAGATATCCGTAAGACTTTTTGCCAAGTTTTGGGTACAGGTCAATTTCTCCCTGAATGCCGGTCAGCCCAAACCTCGACGCTTGATTCGCTCTCAGTACAGTCGTGATTCTTTGGTATTTTCTCAAATACGACAGGGAGGTGTAAAACGAAGGATCGAATTTTTTACTAAATACATCTAAGCCTAGCATCACATTGACTTGTTGGTTGCGTTTTGAGGCTGCTAACTCTTTTTGGATGTCCAAGGCTTTTTGATCTTCTGGCTGTATTACTAGATAGTCTTTGAGAGTAGCTAAAGCCTCATCGTATTGATTCAACTCTTTGAGGATGAGGATTTTTTTAAACAGCAATAATTCTTTTTGATCACTGATAGACAAAGCCTTGTTGACAAAGCTCAGCGCGTTTTCTAGCTCACCACTCCATAGTGCCACATCAGTTAAGGCGGACAAGGCGTCTGTATTTTGAGGTTCGGTCTTAATTACGGAGGTTAATAGTGCCCGAGCCTTCGTGTATTCCTTTCCCCATGCATAGGTGCGCGCTTTCAGAACTTTTACTTCCGTATAGTCTGGCAATATTTGCAAAACCTTATCTAGATTGATGCGGGCTTCCTTGTAATTACCATTAAAAGCGTCATTTCTCGCGGCTTTGTAAAGCGAATCCACCTGAGTCAGATCCTGCGCAATAAGCAATGAATGACCCAGAGTGAGCAGGGAAATAAGTAAGATTTTCAGATTTAGCACGCCTTGAAATTTAAACCAATGCCAAAGGTAACAGGCTTCCTCCAGTTCACTTTAATGCTTCGATTAATTAACCGATATTCAGGTTAAATGTATTAAGTTGGTCACATGAAATTACGGCAGATATTGACGCTCATCACCTTGATGACCATTGGGGAGTTGATTTTTTTACTCCCATTTGTGATTACACGTATTTTCAGGCCCACTTTCCTCAAAGTATTTGACATTACCAATCTTGAGTTAGGGACTGCATTTTCACTTTATGGTCTTGTCGCAATGGTTGCGTATTTTTTTGGAGGCCCCTTGGCTGATAGGTTGTCACCGAGGAAGTTATTGCCGGTATCTTTTATTGCCACCGCACTTGGTGGTGTGATTATGGCATTTATTCCCTCTGTATATGTACTTTCAGTGCTTTATGCTTTTTGGGGGTTAACGACAATCTTGCTTTTTTGGGCAGCTTATGTCAAGGCACAGCGCGAATTAGGAGTAAGAATTGGACAGGGAAAATCTTTTGGCAGCATAGATGCTGGGAGGGGATTGGTAGCTGCCATCATGGCTTCTGCCACGGTATTTTTATATGATGCCTTTCTACCTGTTTCTGCAGATGAGGCCACCCTTCAGCAAATGTCCGACGCACTCAGTAAGATCATTTTGGTAATTACTGCTATGACAACTTTAGGTGCTTTATTGGCTTGGGTTTTTTTACCCAGAGAAGAATATAAAACACCAAGCTTACCTCAAATCTCCTTGGAAGGCGTCAAACTTGCCTTAAAAAAGCGCAGTGTATGGATGCAGGCGGTCATTGTCTTGTGCAGCTATGTTGGCTACAAATCGATCGATGATTATTCTTTATATGCCAGTGTGGTTTTGGGATACGATGATGTGGAATCAGCACAACTGGCCTCAATTTCGTTTTGGTTGCGCCCTGTAGCGGCAGTTGTGGCAGGTTTTCTTGGAGACAGGTTTTTGCATTCCACTACGATCACGGCATGTTTTGTGCTCATGGCTCTTGGCGCACTCAGTATCTCAAGTGGTTTTTTTATCGGCGGTGCACCCTTTTTTATTTTCATGACCATTGTAATAACGAGCGCCGCGGTTTATGGATTGCGTGGGTTGTATTTTGCCTTGTTTGAAGAATCGAAAGTGCCACTGACCATTACAGGTAGTGTCGCGGGAATAGTCTCGGTGATTGGCTACACGCCAGATGTGTTCATGGGACCATTGATGGGTTACACCCTAGATACAAACCCAGGAGCCAGAGGACATGAAATATTTTTCGCAATAGTTACAGGTTTTGCCATTATCGGCTTTATCGCGACATTACTTTTTAAGCGAAGTGTCAGGTGATCAATGATTAAACTTCCCTTTGACGAGAAAAAGAACCGGGTTGTAAAAATAATTTACTACTAAGAAGTGACTATAACCCAACTTCAGCGTAGCTTGGATGCCAACTATATGTCAATCGTAAGAAAAGTTAAGCAAGTACAAAAGGTATTTGAATTATTGGATCAAGAAATGACTGCTTTTCAGCAAAAAAGTGGACTTGGATGTTTGTCAGGATGCGGCCATTGCTGCACCAAACCCGACATTTCTGCAGCAGTATTGGAGTTTTTACCTTATGCTTTTGATCTTTTCCTCCAAAAAAAATCTCACATTGTTAAAGACCAATTGGCCAATAATCCTCAGGGTATTTGCCATCTATTTAAAAGTAATGGTTTAGGTGGTTTTGGCCAGACGCTTGGAGGTTGCACGGAATATAATCATCGAGGGCTCATTTGCCGACTCTTTGGTTTTTCTACCGTTCGTGATAAGCTCGGCAAGCCTTTACTCTCTACCTGTCGCCTGATAAAGCAAACCCAAGCCGAGGAAATAACCCAAGCGGAAAAGCTGGTACAAGAAGGACTAGCTCCGGGCTATCTCTTTTATTATCAAAAGCTGACACAAATTGATTTCAGAATGGGGCAGGAATATTTGCCCATCAATGAGGCCATTATTAAAGCCATCGACGAAGTAGAAAACTACTACCATTATCGCCCTTTTCCTTATTCTTTTAGAAAATCAGCCTGAAACCATTCACTCAATTCATGTCATGTGCCCAATGATTACCCTTGGTTTATCCATCAATTTAATGGAGTAAATCTGAGCCTATTGTAGATCATGATTAAGTAACAGGATCTATTTCTTCTACGGACACCTTTTGCGTTAGTGGGTACACAGGGAATCCAAATTGGGTGTAAACGGCTACATCTGCGGCATCTCTGCCATAACCAACCGAAACATACCCATCCATGGCAGTAGTGGTGCGCACGGCATCAAAAGAATACCACTTGCCACCCACATAAGCCTCAAACCAGGCATGCATATCCATGGGCTCCAGATGATGTAAATAGCCAACCACCATTCTGGCTGGGATGCTGATGCTGCGGCAAAGGCTGATTCCCAAATGAGCCAAATCACGACATACACCAGATTGCTTTTGGTTTACTTCCGTCGCAGATACAGGATAATTGCTGCTGCCAGGGATGTAGCTGATATTTTGCTTTAACCAACTTTCTATTTTGGCTACCTGATTATAGCCAGGAGTTTCTCCATAGGTTATATCCATGGCCATTTGATTGAAGCGATCTGACTCACAGTATCGACTAGGCATAAGGTATTTGATGACCGAATCTGGAAGCTCCTGAATTTCAATAAATGGAGCGTTGTAGCCATTTTTATTTTCTTCAGATGTACGCACATCTGCCGTAGTTTTAATAGAAAAATGTCCCGGAGGAGCCACTAGCCTTTGGCAAAGGTTTTCGTACAAGTCGGTGAATTCATATACAGGAATGTTCGGAGAAATACGATACTCTTCTCGCGCTACCCATTGCTTGGCGTTACTTCTCGGCCTCAGCATCAAAATGAATGGTGTTGCCTCAATGATATTAAATGAAAATTCACAGCTGGTTCTTAACCACATTCGCTTTTATTTTTAGATACAACAAAGCTAGTCTCCTAATTGCGACTATTTTAGAAATTATGATGAAACGCTAGCTTTGAGCTGTTTTGATGGGAGAATGTAGTCCATTTTCCATCAAAATAGCTATTTATTTCTGTCAGCTTTTCGGAACAACCCTACTGTCCAAAGCGTTCCGGCCCGGCAGGTTTATTGTCCACAATAGTATCGATTTTATTCATTACCTCTGGAGTGAGCTTCTCCACCGCATCCAGCGACTTTAAGTTGTCTTCCAGCTGACTCAATCGTGATGCTCCTAAAATAACGGTAGAAACGTGAGGATTTTTCAAGCACCAGGCAATAGATAAATGCGCCATACTAACGCCTAATTCCTTTGATATAGCGGTCAGTTTACGGACTTTTTCCAGTTTCTGTTTACCATCTTCGCTGGTCCATAAGTCTTTGAGCCATTGATAATCCGGTAAGTTGAGTCGGCTGTCGGAGGGTATGCCGTCGTTGTATTTTCCGGTAAGAATGCCGCTGGCCAGTGGCGACCAGATGGTGGTTCCCATGCCGTAGTTTTCATAAAGCGGCAAAAATTCTCCTTCGACCTTACCTCTGTGCAGCAAGTTATATTGAGGTTGCTCCATAACAGGCGGAGTAAGTCCATAGGCCTTAGCGGCTGCATGTGCCTCTGTGATTTGCTGGGCAGACCATTCGCTGGTACCCCAATAAATAATTTTGCCTTGAAGGATCAGGTTATGCATGGCACGGACGGTTTCCTCAATAGGCGTATCTACATCCGGTCGATGGCAAAAGTATAGATCAAGATAGTCCACTTGCAGTCGTTGGAGTGCAAGGTCACAAGCATCCCGCACATGCTTTGCGCTGAGACCGAGCTGCATCTTCTGCTTGCCTCCCCAGAATACTTTCGAAGAAACGGCAAAGGTGTCCCTTGCCAGACCTAAGCTTTTGATGACCTCTCCCATAATTTTTTCTGATTCCCCTGCTTCATATCCTTCGGCATTGTCAAAGAAATTTATTCCAGCGTCATAAGCCGTTTTTAATAATATTTTGGCATCATCCATTTTCACTTGCTTACCAAAGGTGACCCAAGACCCGAGCGACAAAGCGGATACTTTTAATCCAGATTTACCTAAACGTCTATATTCCATATTATTGATTTTTAGTTTTCGTATTCATCCAAATTAAGCAATATCAAAGGACTGCCCAATAGAAAACGCGAATCGTTTTGATTACAATTTCCTCAGGCTAGGTATCATGAAATATACCATATGGTTATTTTGGGTAACTAAAAGAGGAGGATTGATCACTTGGCGTGCCGTCTTGATTTTGTAATAAACCAAGAAATGGATATTCCAAAGAACAATAGATTTAAAACCTATATCGCCATCAATAAGGAGCTATTCTTATCATCAGTTTGGTTACAATCTTTTATAGTTCAGGGATATAAGCGGGGAGAAACGAAATGTATCTGAACAAGCTGCTTTTTTTAGCCCAAATCGATGGCCACATAGGCATAATTCCACGATGCTCTGCATCGGAAACTTGGGTCTAGTGTTCTTCCTTGAGGTCCAATACCATTTATTTTCTTTTGCTAAAAGGAATTATACCTTGGTATTTCTTGAAATTTTGATAGGAGTATGTGAACCTTTGGCAAATAGAACTAGAATAATGCCACGGCTGCATGTCGTCATTCAAAAATCATCCAAACAAATTAAAAGTCATTCACGAAAGAATACCATGAATATATACCAACAAATAGCAGCTGAAATTGAAGCGGCTAATAGCATTGTCATTACTGCACATAAATCGCCAGACGGTGATTCAATAGGTAGCTCATTGGGCTTATTACGTTTTATTGAAAAGCTTGGGAAATCATCCAAGGTTTGTCATCCAGACCCGGCTCCTGGTTATTTGTCTTGGTTAGATACATCGTCTTTTTTAGTGATGACAGAGCAGCCGGAGGAGGTGTCTGAAGCTTTCCGAAAAGCAGACCTGGTGTTTTGTCTGGATTACAATGCAACAAGCCGTGTGGGAGCCGCCATGCAGGTGTTGTTAGAAGCGGTAACCTGCAAAACAGTCATGATTGACCATCATTTGGAGCCTGAAGAATTCCCAACATTGAGGGTTTCGGAAACTACGGCTTCTTCTACTTCCGAGTTAATTGTGGAGCTGATCGAACAATCTGGCAATGGCGCGATACTTGATGAAGTGATCGGAACTCCCTTGTATCTAGGTATAATGACGGATACTGGAAACTTTCGTTTTCCTTCTACCAAACCGCATACTCACGAGATATTGGCGAAATTATTAGCCGCTGGTGTGCAGCATCACCTCATTCATGAAGCACTGAGCGACAACAATACAGAGAGTCGCCTGCGCTTACAAGGTTTTGCTTTGTGCGAAAAGTTAGAGATTATGGATAAGTACATGGTCGCCATTATTTCCCTGTCAAAGGAAGAATTAGCCAAGTACCATTACCAAAAAGGCGATACTGACAGCCTCGCCAATCAGGCTTTGTCCATTAAGGGTATGAAAGCGGCCATTGTGTTTTCGGAACGTGACGGCATCATCAAAATTTCTTTTCGATCGAAAGGTCAGGAAAACCCAGTAAATGTGATGGCTTCCGAACATTTTAGTGGAGGAGGACATGCCAATGCTTCAGGTGGCATGAGTGAGCTGACCGTTTCCGAAACTTTGGCCAAGATGAAAGAATTGGTGCCACAGTACTTCTCTGCGCAGTAGCTTCGGTGGCTATTGGATATTCAGATTAATATAAAAGCATGAACAACGCATGTCACTTTGAACAATGTGCGGTTCAAAGGACAATGCGCTGAGGTTTTTATTTGTATTCCTTGGGCAATTCTCTGCTTTTGGTGGCTTGCTCAAAGGCATAACCAACTTTCAAGAGCATGTCTTCTTTGAATGGTCGGCTAATGAAAGTAATGCCTACTGGCTGGCCTGTGGTTCTATAACCCATAGGAATTGTAAGACATGGATAGTTAGCCGCGGCAGCATGTCCCGCATTCCAGTTGTTGATCGATAAAATAACGTCAAGCTCGTTTTCCTTCATGGCTGTTTCAAAAAAGTCAACGCCTGCACCGCGCAGTTTGAGCCTCAGCTGCGCCACTTCTTCATCACTAAGATTGGCTTCAAGAACACTTTCAAAGCGTCCCTGACCATAGGGTATTTTGTCCAGGCTGTCAACCCTATTGTAACCAACAATATCTTCTATGGTGCGTAAGGTCAATGCTTCGGAAGCATATTGATCCAAATAATCGGGAAGATCTCTTCGCATATCGGCACTAAGCAACGTGCCAAACCCTTCGAAATCCATTTCCGCTGGTTCAAATTCAAGAGCAATGCCACCCAAAGCCACAATCCTTGCAACATTGACCTTGTAAATGGAATCTTCGAGAAAGCTTTTATTGACGCCAAACCTTACACCTTCCATACTACCCGTTTGGAGTTCTTGCCAGTACTTTTTGTTTTTTGGATTGTCTTTTGTGGCCGCATCGGTAGGGTCTTCGCCGGTCATTGCGGAAATAAAAATGGCATTGTCAATGACGCTTTTTGTCATTGGGCCAGGCGTATCTAGGGTGCTGGAAAGGGGAACAATACCGCCACGGCTCAACAGGCCTGTCGTAGGCTTCAGCCCTACAATAGAGTTGGAACTGGAAGGAGATAGGATTGATCCCGAGGTTTCGGTACCCACAGCTGCCACAGCATAATTTGCGGCAATAGAAGAGCCACTGCCTGAGCTTGATCCGCCCGTGTCAAATTGTTTGCGCCCGTAAGGGTTGAGTGTTTGACCGCCCACAGCACTGTAACCATTTGGGCAACCATAACAAAGGAAATTGGCCCATTCGCTTAGGTTCGTTTTACCGAGAATGATCCCGCCTTTTTCCTTTATTCGCTCTACAATATATGCATCCGAAGCGTCATTTTTTCTTAATAGATGCGTGCCAGCGGTGGTCGGCAGACCTTTGAAATTCACATTGTCTTTTAAAAGAATCGGCATGCCATAGATAGGATGGTCTTCTGTGGATCTGTTTTGATCGCTTTTTTGAGCCTGGCTCACTGCATTTGGGTTGATGGAGATAATGTTGTTGAGGTACATGCCTGAGTCATTCTCATACTTTACAATGCGATATAAATACCATTGCGTCAGTTTTTCATACGTCAGTTTTCCCGATTCGATATGTTGCTGGATCGTGGGAATATTCTGTTCCAGAATCAGGGGTTTTAATGCTTGGTAATCTTCTTCAGAGAAAAATTTAATCTGATCTGCAATATTTTTCCAGAGATCGTTTTTATCCGAGACTCTAGATTGAATGAGTTTATAACGCATTCTTGTAGACTCGTGCGCTGCGTTTGCTTCCAGTTCGGCGGACTCATCATAGGGAACCCACGACGATATGGTGGTTTTTGGTTCTTGTTTGCAAGCGAGTGTGAAAAGCAATAGTAGAAAGGTTAAGTTTTTCATAGGAATTAAGCTTTTTTGGTTTTTTGGTGCTGGTTACGATTGGAGAATCAACTGAAATGGTCGTTTGACGGTTCAATAAAACACATAATTTTCTTAAAGCCAAAAGGAGTGATGATTCCATTTCCGCGCCTGCGAGAATTCCATGATGAATGGAAGGGAACTCTGTATTAAGAAGATTGGCCCATCGAAATGGCAGTATTGTTGACAATTTTCCTAAAAGACTTCACTCCACGAATAACGCCCGTCACCTTGAGCCTGACCAAAGCGAGGGTGGGAAGTTTCCTTTTAGTATAAGAATCATTTTTCAAGAGGATTTCTCCTTTGTACCTCCTTGGTCCCATTAATTTCATGACTATTTCTTTGAAATTCAAGAATCTTGTCACCAACAACACAAAAGTTGGAGACTTCAAGGAGGCTCTATTTACCTACCACTTACATTAAAGGATAACCACTGGAATACTGATCTTTAAGATCAAGTGCGAGTATGCTTTAACTTCCGAAAAATTGTCTAAATAAGATGCAACCTATGAGAAATTTAAGAACGATGCTTATGCTGCTCCTGGCAGCAGCTATGCTGATAGGCACTCCAGCAGAAGCACAAAAGAAGAAAAAGAAGAAGAAAGGTGAAACCGAAGCGCCAAAGAAAAAGGAAGAGAAGAAGACTCTGGCCAGTGAAACCAAAAAGCACATGACCTTTGAGGGGATCTTCACAATCTATCAGGACAGTACCACGGGTAAAACCAAAATGTTGATCAAAGATGATCAAATCGGTAAAGAGTTTATCTACTTCGGTCAGGTCAAAGATGGCGTGACAGATGCAGGCGCTTTTCGCGGTGCTTATGATGGCGAATTCATTTTCAAAATCAACAAGTATTTCAATCGATTAGAATTCGAAAAGGTCAATACCAATTTCTACTTTGAAGAGGGAAATGCCTTGAGCAAATCAGCCGAGGCAAATATTAGCCGCGCAATCATGGCTAGCGAGGAAGTCATCTTAGAGGAAGATGGTGTTTACCTTATCGACGGAGATAACCTTTTTGTGAAGGAAACCTTGAGTCAAATCAAAAGTGATCCGAGGAATCCAAAGGCCTTCAAACTGGGAAAGGCCAGTAAGGACAAAACGAAGATTCTATCGATCAAAAATTATCCCGAGAATCTGAACATAGCTGTACAATATGCCTATGATAACAGTGCGCCTAAAAACAGAGGAAGTGATGCTGTTACAGACGCTAGATACGTCACAGTAGAAATGTTTTATACATTAATGGAAGTCCCAGAAAACGATTACGAACCTCGCATGGATGACCCACGCGTGGGTTATTTCTTGAATCAGGTGGAAGATCAGACTTCTGCATCTGCCACACCTTACAGAGACATGATCAACCGATGGGATCTAAAAAAGAAAAATCCAAATGCGGCAGTTTCTGATCCAGTAGAGCCAATTACCTGGTGGATGGAAAACACCACGCCAGTGGAGTGGAGAGAAACCATCAAAGAAGGTGTGCTGGCATGGAATGAAGCCTTTGAGGCGGCCGGATTTAGTAATGCCATGGTCGTAAAAATGCAGCCAGATGATGCAGATTGGGACGCTGGAGATATTCGGTACAATGTGCTTAGATGGACGAGTTCGCCCAATCCACCATTTGGCGGATACGGTCCAAGCTTCACCAATCCACGGACAGGTCAAATATTAGGCGCAGACATTATGTTGGAGTTTGTGCACTTTGCCAATAGGGTGAAGTATGATAAGCTGCTCAACCTTGCATCTTCCGAAGAAAGCGAGTTTGTACCCATGTTCGGGAAAGGCAATAACAAGTTCTGTAACTATGGTAATTTCATGCAGGAAAACCTCCTTTTCGGAAGATTGGTAGCTGGAGAAGATGCCGGAGACGACTATGAAATGACGGGAATTAAGAAAGAAGCAATGATTGAATTGATCTTACATGAAGTGGGTCATACCCTCGGCCTGAATCACAACATGAAGGCTTCTCAGCTGCTCTCACCAGCCGAATTGGTAGATAATAAGTCGGGTATGCTTACAGGTTCTGTCATGGATTATGTGGCCACTAATATTACGAAAGATCGCTCAAAGCAGGGTAACTATTACTCTACCAAAGCAGGACCTTACGATAAATGGGCTATTCAATTTGGCTACATGCCATTTGCTAACGAAAAAGAGCGCAAGGACTTGCTCGCCCGATCAACCGAGCCAGAATTAACTTTCGGAAATGATGCCGATGATATGCGGTCTGCGGGAAAGGCAATAGATCCAAGAGTAAACACAGGTGATTTGTCTAGCGATGCTATACAATACAGCATTGATCAGTTTGAGACTGTGAGAAATCTAATGACTAATCTCAAAGAAGAGACCCTGGAAGATGGCGACACTTACCAAGAGCTTAGGCAGAATTTCTATATACTCGCAAGAACGTATTCCGGTGCTTCTAGAGTAATTTCAAGATATATCGGAGGTGTGTATGTAGAAAGAGCAGAGGTAGGACAGGAGGGAGGCGTACAGACGTTCACGCCAGTGTCTTATGCTGATCAGAAGCGGGCGATGAATGCATTGAGCAAATATGTTTTCGCACCCGATGCGTGGCAAGCACCAGAAGGTCTTTACAACTACTTGGCGATGCAGCGTAGAGGATATGGTTTCTTTTCAAGTCCGGAAGATCCTAAAATTCACGACTTGATGATGGGCATTCAAAATCAGGCTTTGACACACTTACTTCACCCCAACACCATGCAGCGCTTGGTGGATTCTGAGCTCTATGGCAATAAGTATGACCTTGGAGAAATGATGACGGCACTTAATAATGCAATCATGAAAGCAGATATTTCAGGCTCGGTCAATACGTTTCGTCAGAACCTCCAGATCGAATATGCCAATAAGCTGGCGAGTATTGTAGGGGATCCTAAAAAGTACAGTCACCTATCCAGATCAATGGCGCTGTACAACTTGCAGCAGATAGATAAAATGGCCACTAATTACGGTGGAAACACACTATCCAAAGCACACAAAGCACACCTCAGAGTGATCGTGGACAGTGTAGTAGATGCGGATTAAAATTCGGAGATTTTCATAACGATTAAGATAATAGAATAGCATTGGGTGGAAGCTCAGTGCTATTTTTTTTGGTCGATTTTCTGAATTGGGTGATTGGAAATCCATTAGATTTACCTTAAAACATAATTAAGTTATCAACACCATAGTGATGATAACCAGTTGTTACAGCTCATACATGGAGGCTTCAGAAGAACATATCTCAGCAGTAAATGCAAATTTCTTTTTCAAGGAGTTCTCATTTAGCAAAAATAAATTCCAACCACCAACGACAAAAGAAGAGTTAGAACTAGCTGACAATTTTGTATGGCTGGATGATTTCCTTTTTATTTTCCAAATTAAGGGAAGAAACGAAAAAGCAACAGGACCAGTAGAAAAGTGGTACAAAAAGAAAGTTAGAGATGTTGCAGTAGGTCAAATAAAAAACAGTCTAGAATACCTAAATAGCTTTAAGCAAATCAAAGTTCAAAATGAAAAAGGACATGAGTTTGATGTTTCTGAGGCAAGGAATATCACTCCAACAAAAGTTATCATTTACTCGGCTGATTTACCCGATAGTATTCGATTTCAGAAATTTCATGAAAGTTCAAGTGCTGGTTTAATACACCTGTTGCATTTGGAGGATTATTCATGGATTTGTAAGTATCTAGTAACACCATCTGAAATTCATGAGTATTTAAAATTTAGAGAATCATTCTATCAAGCTCAGAAAATATCTCTTAATTCATTGCCGGAACAGTATGTTTTGGGACACTACTTTGAAACTATGGAAACTGACCATATTAATGCCTCCTATATCAACAAC
>Ga0136600_1000646_pt1 | contig 18386 bp, 14 predicted proteins | sample AntRauMFilla2698_FD_104634 | JGI IMG/M metagenome (GOLD analysis project Ga0136600, IMG submission 104634) | Saline lake microbial communities from Rauer Islands, Antarctica - Metagenome Filla 2 #698 | ecosystem: Environmental > Aquatic > Non-marine Saline and Alkaline > Saline | place...
CTCCGCAGCTTGTGGGCGTTGATAGAAAATGTCTCAGAAATGAAGGAAGTGGCTTTTTGGGAATTTTGACTAAGAAAAATATGATTGTCACGCGAGGAAAAAGAAAAAATCCAAGATAAATCTAAATCAACGAAAAGTCCCGGAGGGACCAAAACACACGGTAGATTTTTTGTGATGCCCATAAATCCTGAAGTTCCGGCGGAACGTAATGAGACAAGCTTTAAAAATGCTCAAAAACCTGAATCAAAACTGAAGAAAACAGAAGCGGGAAAATCTTAATCCGCAATCTAATAACATATACATACAAGAAAACATCACCCATCTTTCACCCAAACATAATTTCACCAACACGTAATCATGCCAAAACGAACTGACATCAATAAAATATTACTCATCGGCTCGGGACCAATTGTAATTGGTCAGGCCTGCGAATTTGATTATTCCGGATCACAAGCCTGTCGCTCACTGCGCGAAGACGGTTACAAAGTGGTGCTTATCAATAATAATCCCGCCACTATCATGACTGATCCCATGATGGCCGATGCTGTCTATCTCAAACCGATGACAGAACAGTCGATTAAGGAGATTTGTGAGATTGAAAAACCGGACGCTGTACTTCCCACTATGGGAGGTCAAACAGCGTTAAACCTTGCAAGAAATCTTCAGCAGGAAGGATATTGGGAGAAAAATGAAATCGAAATTATCGGTGTGGATATCGCTGCGGTGGATATCACAGAAGACCGGCAGCAGTTTCGCGACTTAATGGAGACAATCGGTATTGATCAGTGTAATAGCCGGACGGCTCAGTCGCTGCTCGACGCCAAAGAGATTGTCCTGGAGCTCGGCGGATTGCCCGCTGTAATTCGGCCCTCATTTACCATGGGCGGAACCGGCGGTGGAATTGTGTGGAATGAAGATGAATTTGATCGCAAAGTCCTGCGCGGACTTGAAATGAGCCCGATTCATCAAGTGTTAATCGAGGAATCGATTTTTGGGTGGAAAGAGTATGAGTTAGAACTACTGCGCGATAGCAATGATAATGTGGTAATTATCTGTTCAATCGAAAATATGGATCCGATGGGTGTTCACACGGGCGATTCTGTGACTGTGGCTCCTACGCAGACATTATCAGATAAACAGTTTCAGATTTTACGAAATGCAGCCATCAAAATGATGCGCTCTATCGGAACCTTTGCCGGTGGCTGTAATGTGCAGTTCGCGGTTGAGCCGGGAACTGATCGTTTTGTGGCTATTGAAATAAATCCGCGCGTATCCCGCTCTTCAGCGCTGGCATCTAAAGCAACGGGATATCCTATCGCCAAAGTGGCTTCAAAACTGGCCGTTGGCTACAATCTTGATGAACTTGAAAATCAAATTACCGGGAATACCTCAGCGTGTTTTGAGCCTTCGCTCGACTATGTTGTGGTAAAAATTCCCCGCTTCAATTTTGACAAATTTCCCAATGTGGACGAAGAACTTACCACACAGATGAAGGCTGTGGGTGAGGTGATGTCGATAGGAAGAACATTTCCCGAAGCGCTGAATAAAGCTTGGCAATCTCTTGAAATCGGCCGGGCCGGACTTGGCGCCGATGGCTATGAGAAAATTGACAGAAAAGAAGTTCGTGAACGACTGCTAAAACCCTATTGGGATCGTTCGCTGCAGATCAGAAACGCGTTTAAATTAGGCGCGAGCGTGGAAGAGATCGCCGACATTACCAAAGTTGATCCCTGGTTTTTACAGCAGATTCGCTACATGGTTACCCTTGAGAACAGAACAGAAGGAGAATCGCTGGAGAGCATAACAAAAGAGCATTTTTATGAGTTGAAACAAGCAGGGTTTTCAGATGTGCAGATCGCTTTTCTGCTGAACAAAAGTGGCGGAAAGAAAGTCACAGAAGATGAAGTCAGAGAAAGAAGAAAATCGCTCGGTCTTAAACCTGTCTTTAAAGTGGTGGATACTTGTGCCGCTGAATTTCCGGCCGAAACGCCCTACTTCTACTCAACCTACGAAGATGAAAATGAGAGTGACGTCACCGACCGTAAAAAAATTATCATTCTGGGCAGCGGACCGAATCGCATCGGGCAAGGAATTGAGTTTGATTATTCCTGCGTGCACGCCGTTCAGGCCGTTCAGGATATGGGATATGAGGCGATTATGATCAATTGCAATCCCGAAACCGTATCCACCGATTTTGATATCGCCGATAAACTCTATTTCGAACCTGTTTTCTGGGAGAGAGTGTACGATATCATAGAGCATGAAAATCCCGAAGGCGTGATTGTTCAGGTTGGCGGTCAAACAGCCTTGAAAATCGCTAAAAAGCTGAAATCTCACGGAATAAAGATATTCGGGACAGATTTTGAGATGATGGACATGTCGGAAGATCGCGGGCGATTTACTCCATTGCTTCAGGACCTGGGAATCCCCTATCCCGCTTACGGAATGGCGATGGATGTGGAAAGAGCGGTCGTAATCGCTGAACGCATCGGCTATCCGGTGTTGATTCGTCCAAGTTACGTGCTTGGAGGTCAGGGAATGCGCATCGCGGTTAAGGAAGAAGAACTGCGTAAATACGTGGCAAATATTCTGAAGACCCATCCTGAAAATGAATTTCTGATCGATAAATATCTCGAGCACGCCACCGAAGTTGATGTGGACGCCGTGTTTGACGGAGAAGAGATTCACATCGCCGGAATTATGCAGCATATTGAACCGGCCGGAGTTCATTCGGGAGATTCAACGGCTGTTCTGCCGTCGTACAGTCTCAGTGATGAAGTGCTTGAGACCATCGCCATCTATCAGGAAAAACTCGCTAAGGCGATGAATATTCTGGGATTCATAAATGTGCAGTACGCGGTGAAAGATGAGAAAGTGTATGTGCTGGAGGCCAATCCGCGTGCAACACGAACCATCCCGTTTCTGGCAAAAGCAACGGGACGACCCGAAGCTCAAATCGGAGTAAAAGTGATGTTGGGAGAGAAACTCAGCTCTTTTGATCTCACCTCAACACTCGACTGTTACGCCATCAAAGAGCCGGTATTTCCATTTGATAAGTTTCCGGAAGTTAAAAAAGAGCTTGGACCTGAGATGAAATCAACCGGAGAGAGCATCTATTTTATGCACGACTTCAACGATGAGCATTTCAAAAAGCCGTATGAATTCAAAAATCTCTATCTGAGTAAATAGAGAGATTTTTTACCAAACAGTAATTCAATGATATTGAGATCACAGGTATGATTTGGTGTGACAAACGCTGATTTTGCCTGTGATCTTTTTTTTGTTAGCGACGCAATCCTTTAAGGATTTTAGTATCATAGTAACTCACTTTTTTTAATCAGATTGAAACTATGAAGAGAAAAGCACTTATTTGGGGCGGACTCACGGTTGTGTTGGCGATCGCCACTTTCGTGATTTTGCAGCTTGCCGGAAACCAGGAAGAATCACAAGCTGTTTCACAAGCATCTTCAACAACTCAGCAAGATCAATCCGGGAATGGGTTTGTAAACATTCTGGATGTGCGTGAAGACGACTGGACTAAAGGAAATCCTGACGCCGACATTGTGGTGATTAAATACAGTGATTTTCAGTGTCCGAGCTGTTTATTTCAGGCAGCGATGGACCAAAAAGTGACCGAAGAGTTGAGTGATGAAGTTTTGTTTGTCTATCGCCATTTTCCTCTCCCGTCACATCAATATGCTCGTTTAGCGGCAAAATATGCTGAGGCGGCCGGCAATCAGGGGAAATTCTGGGAGATGCACGATCTGATTTTTACCAATCAGCGGCAGTGGAGCGGTGGACGAGCGGCTTCGGCCTTTCAACAGCTGGCTCAATCACTTGATATTGATATGGAGCAGTTGAAAAATGATGTTACCGACCCTGAAATTGCAAAACATATTGATGCTGAATATCAGCAGGGAGATAACCTTGGCGTAACCGGGGTTCCGTCTATATTTATCAATGGACAGAAAATGCCGTTCAGCGGGAGTATAGATCAGTATAGAAATCAGATCTTGTCCTTTTAGTAACCTTCTGTAAACGCTTGGGATATGTAGATTTTGAATCGTATATCCATCATGCTCCATCCGGAGCTGACGAATTTGAGTGGGTTTGGGGTTTCTACCGTGTGTTGCGCTTCTCCGAAGCTTGAGGGCGTTGGTGGGGTGACATCAGAGGAATTGATAAATTGCGTTATTGAAATTGAAAACAAAGGGAATAAAGGATCAAACCCGGATGAAATAAAATCAACGCAAAGTCCCGGAGGGACCTAACACACGGTAGCCAGATAGAGATGGTTTTAGCTCCAGAAGTTCCGGAGGAACGCAATGAGACAAACTTTGACAATGGTCAGAATTTAAGAATATGAAGAGAAATTCATTGCATCCTTTACGCTCCATCCGGCGCTTTACGAATTTTATGGAGCATGTAATTTCTACCGTGTGTTGCGCTTCTCCGAAGCTTGAGAGCGTTGATAAAATTGAATGCTGGAAAATGAGGAATTCATGTTTTTAGAGATTCTCAAAAGGATAAAACATTAAAATGATTAAACTATGGATAGCTCAAGAAGGATAAACCTGACGATTGTAGTCCTCTGGGTGATCATTTCATTTGTTGGATTAATTGATTCAGGCTATTTAAGCGCCGTTCATTTTCTCGGGGAAGTTCCCACCTGTACCATCGCTTCAGGCTGTGATAAAGTGGCGCTGAGTCCTTATGCGACCATCGGCCCGATTCCGGTTTCTCTTCTCGGCACGCTGTTTTATCTCGCCATGTTGGTTATCGGCGTTGCGTGGATTGACTCACGAAATAACCGCTTACTTAAGCACCTGATCTGGCTCACCATTCCCGCCTTTTTCTTCTCAATATGGCTGATCTACGTGATGTTTTTTGAAATTGAGGCGATTTGCGAATATTGCTTGTTATCAGCGGCATCCACCACGGTTCTGATGGGACTTTCGGTGTGGTTTGCGAGGAGTAGGTGAAGCGTTGCGCAATGGAAGAATGGAAAAACAAAAACGCTACGCTATGAAAAGATTAAAAAATGATTTTCCGGGATGACTCTAATCAAATGGGAAAAAATTATTTTCTTTCCTTCCAAATGGCTGGATTTCTGAGTGTGTTGAACACAGCGTGAACGATAACCTTTTGTTGTTGTTCATTTATGGTGAAATGAATCATATAGGGATATGTTGTCAAAGGAAGGCAATGTACCTCTTCATATCGTATCTGGAAATACGGATTTGTTTGCAGTTTTTTGAGATGCTTTTTAACTGCTGCGTGAAATTCTCTGCCTAAACCGGGTTGCTGTTTATTGTACCAATCAATCCCTTCCTGGATATCGTGTTTGGCTTCCGGTTCAATTTTGATGGTGAAAGGCATTAGTCGAACTTGAAGCTGTCCTCAATTTGTTCCCAGTCCAACAGGCGTTCGGGATTCGCCCTGGATTTTTTTATACGTTCCCGCACAATAGCTTTATGCTCTTCGGGGATTTCTAAGTTTTCGGAGGATACTTCCAGTCCCAACTGTTCAATGAGTTCGAGGATAAAATCTACTTTTTGGTCGGGAATTTTGAGGGTAATCTCTTTCATAATATTTCGGTATGTAATGTTACCTGATAATAGTAAACAAACGCTAAAGAGAACAAGTTAGTTTTTAAGGCTTTTTATTTAAAAGAGAGAAAGACTTTATTCATTTCAGAAATAGTACATTTTATTAAAGTAAATCCTATTTTAACGGCATAATGTTCATCTCAACCACAACATACGCCAGCAACCGGGCTCCGTACGTTTACCTTTACAGTAACTATGGAAACAATGAAATTGTGGTTGACCGGGGTACGAAAGTGTACTTTTCGGGTAATGGGCGAGACTGAGATTATAACGGAACCCGAAGACTGAACTTCACATGGAAACTCGACGGTGTGACTAAAAAAACGGAATACGGCTACTATCCCAATTTCAGCCACACCTTCACCCCGCCCGCCGGAGTGGAAGAGCAGACGTATTTGGTAAAACTATCCGGCCGCGATAATGAGGGAAGCACGGTAACCAAAACCATCACCATCATCGTGAAAGGATTTGTCCGGCAGTATTATCTCACCGACCATTTGGGTAGCATCCGAACCACCGTGGACGGTTCTGGGATGAATAAGGGAACGATGTCGAGCTGGGATGACTATTATCCCTACGGCTTGCCCATGCCAAATCGCTCCTTCAATGCAACAAATCCGCAGGCTTTGAATAAGTTTACAGGACATGAGCACGATGTACAGAACAGTATAAATCTGACGTATGCGGGAGCACGGTATTTAGATCCCGAAATCGGCCAGTTGGTGAGTGTGGACCCACTGGCGGCGAAGTTTCCTGAGTGGAGTCCGTATAATTACACGATGGGGAATCCAATGAATTTGGTTGATCCGGATGGGAGGGAGTCAAGAGCTGCTCAACGACAAGAACTGAGAAATATGCAGCTATTAAGTGGTGAAATGTCAAGAGAAGAATTTATGAATGAAATAAAAGCTGAAGGGGAAGGTGGGCTAATTGGAGTTGGATTAGTATCCGGCGGAGTGTCTGCTTTTTCTACGGTAATTGGTGTTACTATGGATTTCTTATTGGATGATAATAAAAATGCAGGGGGTGCTTCAGCTATAGCCACCATTTCTTCAAAATTTATAGGAGCAGGTAGCAAATTTGGAGTAAAGGGCACTATAATTGGGGCTGTATTAGGAGAGGTTGTCGGTGGATTAACTGATAGGTTTGTTTCAGAAGAAGAACAGTCTATTGAGGCAAGTACAGTAGATGGTATTGGTGGTGTTACTGGCGGTGTATTTATATCGGGAGTAAGTCAAGGTGTCGCTGCAAATGGTATAAATCGTGCAATAAATTCATCTACACAAAACGTAAATGGATTTGCAAAGTCACAAGATAAAATATTAAAAAGAGGCGCAGATTATGTTTACGATGTATTTAACAGTTTAATATCAAATAGCGATGAATCTGAAAATTAGTAAATTATATTCAATATACTATGTGATTTCGATTTCATTGTGTTTTATATGGATATTGTTTGAATATTATTTAGTTCCGAATATGGGATGGGTTTTGTACAATGTAATTATCATAATTATATGCAGTATTGTGTATGATTTGATTATTAAATATTGCATTTTATATAATTATTATAATATATCATTGTCTAGTTTTATTGAAAAATATAGAGATATAACAAGTGGTAAGAGGGTGTTTGGGTCAGGGATAGTTATATTGTTTTATTCCATAATATTTTTAACTATATATATAGTGGCAAGATTGATTGGGGAAAAGATTTTTGGGGTATTTAATATTGGAGATATAATTTTTGATAGTTGCTATGTGCTATTATTGCCGATATTTATTGCTCATTTCAAATCATTTTACTACATAAATAAAAAAAATGAGATTATTGTAATAAAGCCATTTGAGTTAATTACTTATGATGTAAATGATCAAACCAATTTTGATGATGGTGGTATATTAGGCCAATCTTATGTTGAAGTATCTGGTAATCAGATAATTAAACTTCCATTTCAACTTAAAATCAAGAAAGACACACTAAATTTATAACAACAGATCTGGCAGTGGATGAGTGTGGACCCGCTGGCGGCGAAGTTTCCAGGGTGGAGTCCCATTATGTCAGCTCATCTAAGCAGGCTGATTTTATACCAGTAATAAAAGGCTTCTGTATTTGTTTTCTTCAGCTTGTTCAGCCATGTATTCATTGGTCAATTACCCATTCAGTCGTTTCTAATGGATCGTCAAACCGTTCTACGAGATTACTATTGTGTTAAATGATGGTTGCAATGTAGGCTGCTTTGGAAGCATGGGTGATAGCTTTCTCCAGATGAATTTTTTCTGAATGTATAAAAGAAGTGATGCGCTGAATGCCGGACTGTAACTCTTGAAATTCAGCCTTTCCATCCATTCCCCTTGTTACAAGGGTAAGAGATGTTTGATAGATGTCTTCCAAAACAGATGCGGTCGTTTGTCCTGTATTTTCCCGATAGGAGAGTTCCCCTTCTGAAAACGCGTGAAAGGTTTTCTTGATGGTTGTTACGTCCTTTGTAATATCAAAAAGCGTCCCGATATCGTACAGTTGCTTTATGATTTCGAGGCTTTTACTATCACCATTTTTACTGTACGGTATTCCGGTAGTATTCGGCGCAAAAGTGGTCAGTTTATCACCAAGTAGATCTTCAACTGAGGGGACGGTTACCATCACAGGATCTCCGGTCTGTGGAACGAGCGATGATTTTATCGGTAGCTTTTCGAGTTTGTGATAGTGTGTATCTTCAAATAAAATATCGAGCAGAATTTGGTCTTCCGTTTTACTGGTCTTGTTAAGTGGTACATAAAAAAACTTGTAGTGCTCCTTCTGAATATTCGATTGAGCATCCCTGTGCTGAAGCTCCCAACGTGTAAAGCTCTGGCTTTCAACCACCTTATTGAGCCATTCTGATTTCATATCAGTGCCTTTGGGAAGAATAATGTCAATATCGATCGAGAGACGTTTGCCGGAATCCAGATGCAACATGAGCGCTGAACCGCCTTTAAATACAAATGGGATTTCCTGTTTAGCTAAACCTTCAAGCAGAGCAAGTGCCCGAACTACCTTTTTCAACCAATATTTTGTCAGCCTTTCGATTTTCTCTGGAGGCTTTTTCAATCCAATTACCGGAAATTTTGTTGAGGGCTATCATATTCTATAATTCGGCACTAAGTATTATTTACTGCCGCTAATTTGTTCTTTTTTAAATAGGATAATAAGGCATCTTTTTTACCCCTGCGCCTTGCATAACGCAATAATTTATTCTGATGAACGGTGTATCGGTCAAATGCTTCTTTAAATATAGTTGACCTCTCAGAGCCTTGATACGCAAAGAAGGTGGTGGTATCGCAAAACAAGTCCACGAGAATCTTTTCAAGCGTAACGGTCTGAACACTATTGACTATTTGAAGAGGAGCCTCAGATACCAGTGGAAGAATAATAACCGGGGTTCTATTGTCAGGCAGATAGTTTTGAATGATCTCTTCATCGGGTTCTAAAAAAGCCGGTATATTTTCTGATCTGAGAAATTGAAACACAGAACTTGTTACCTCTTTCTCCACTTCTAAAACAGTAAAAACTGAAATGGTTGATGAATCATAAACTCATTTAAAACAGAACTATTCCAAACAGAGAGTTCTACAAAAGGGAAGTTTTTATGAACCTTATTGAAAAGCTTCTTTAGCTGAAGAGAGGTTTCCGGCTTATAATGCCTGGCTTCTCCGAGAATATATGTTCCTCTTCCAATTCTTTCCAATACTCCATCCTGTACCAATTTGTACACACGCCAATTCAACGTGCTTTTACTAAGTCCGGGGTCGTACTTCCGGTAGAAATCAGTCAGATCCTGAATTTCGAAGGGAGTTTCTTCGTTGAAATAATCTTTTAGTTCGGTAATATGTAAGGTTTTGGTTGCGATCAGTGTAGATTAGGGGTGGCTATATTTTGGCAGTAATTTTAATTTGCTGCCAAAAATTTGAATTATCAAAATATTCATTTTCTCCCCTGTTTCTGTTAAATGTTTAAGATTACAGGAGTCAAAGGGTGAAAATTGATTCCAATAGTTATTCGGCCAAATTCCCGAGGCGGACTGCCAAACTTGTTACATTCCATTTTTCCATCCTTCAATTCATTATTCTTCTTCGCCCCCTTCATAATGTTCTGCATAGTTCACATCTAAAATCTCCAGTCGCTTAAACGATTCCTGAAGTCGTTTCAAGAAATCAAACCAATCTTTTTTATCCGCGTCTGACCATAAAACCTCAGAAAGGGCGATTGCTCTTGGAAACGCCATGTATTCCACTTTTTTGCCGGTGTGCATGTATTCTGTCCACACATTTCCCTGAGCGCCGAGTACAAATTGAGCCTCTTTTTCAGAAAGCTCATCGGGAACAGGTTCGTAATCATAGACATCTTTAAGTGGAAGAAATCCGCCAATGGCGATGGGCTCAGTCTCTTTGTCAGCCTGATAGTAGTCGAAATAGTTGGTTGTAGTGGGCGTCATGATGACATCGTGTCCCATTTTCGCGGCCTCAATTCCGCCTTTTTCTCCACGCCAGCTCATAACCGTTGCCTTGGGAGCGAGTCCGCCCTCCATAATTTCATCCCAACCTATAATCTGACGGCCTTTTGAGTTCAGATATTGTTCAATTCTCCCGATGAAATAGCTTTGTAATTCGTGCTCATCTTTCAATCCTTCACGCTCAATAACCTTTTGAGCGATTTCACTCTCTTCCCACTGTTTTTTGGGAGCTTCATCTCCCCCGATGTGAATATATTCGCTTGGGAAAAGCTCCATGACTTCATCCAACACATCTTCCAGAAAGGCGAAGGTTTCTTCAGACGGACAATAAATATCCTCAAAAATTCCCCATGTTGACTGCACGTGATATTCCTTTTCGAAACAGCCGAATTCGGGATAAGCGGCTAAAGCGGCGCTTGAATGTCCCGGCATCTCAATTTCAGGGATAATTGTGATGGAGCGTTTTTGGGCGTAGTCGACAATTACTTTCACCTCTTCCTGCGTATAAAATCCACCGTGAGGAACATCATCATACTTTCCTGTTCCATAATTGCCAATCAGCGTGGAATCTCTCCAGGCGCCGATCTCTGTGAGTTTGGGATATTTCTTTATCTCTATTCTCCAGCCCTGATCTTCGGTTAAATGCCAGTGAAACCGATTGAATTTATACATCGCCAACAGGTCGATATATTTCTTCACAAACTCAGGAGGAAAGAAATGACGAGCCACATCCAGGTGCATTCCCCTATACTCAAAACGAGGATAATCGTAAATTTCAACAGCCGGAATGGTCCATTTTGTGTTGTTGGGAACCAAAGACGGGTCGGAGTGCTCAACCTCAACAGGTAAAAGCTGACGCAGGGTTTGAACCCCGTAGAAAATTCCCGCCGGGGTGGGAGCTGACAGCATGACTCTGTCAGAAGTAACGCTCAGGCGATAAGCTTCATCATTCTTGAATTGTTCCTCTTTTTCTAAATTCAGAAATATGTACGGGGATGAGGGGAGAACCGAATTTAAATCTGTGGAATACCCATTCCAGTTTGATACAAAAATGAGATCGTTCAGATAGTCCGCGATTTCAGCAATGTCTTCTGAATTATAGACAATCTGTACATCGTCGGTCAGGGTAAATGAACCTTCCGAAATAGATATCTCAGATGGCTGGGGTATGATGTTGATCTGATCCATTTCCTGAGCGTTTAGCATGACGGGAAGTAAAAACAAGAGAACGGTTAACATCGTCTTTGAAATCATAAATGTGCCCATTTTTACAAATTCAGGGTTACCAGATAATTGGTGAGTAGCTGTAGATCGGATGATCAATATCCTGTATCAATTGGTGATTTCATATTCTCAAGGCCGATTCGATCAATCAGATCTTTGTAAGTGATCAGTGAAATATTCTTCTTTTCCAGGAGTGCTGAAAACTCAGGCGATAGTAGTGCTGATAATTCGGCCGCGCGATGTTTGCTCATGTCTTTGGGACCAAAAGGATTCAGGTCAACCAGTGCCTGTACCTCAGGGGTGTCTTCGAGGATATGCGTAACGAAGAGGTTGATGTTCTCAGATGTCAAGTCTTGCGTGACTTTTAGTAATTTTTCCAGCTTTTTCTCAATGGGATCTGAGTACATGATATCGGTGTCTTTTTCACCAAAATAACGAGATATAGCCAAGCCATACTCTTTAGCCAGTTTCTCAACAATAGCTCTTCTATCGGGAGATTCTACAGCGGCTCCCATGTGATAATCGACATAATCGATGCGTATTCCACTATTTACAGCCCGCTCAATCTGCGCTCTGAGCTCTGTTTCAATATCGGCTAATGAAGGTTCTAAAGCCCGGAGAGCACCTCTGCTTGGGGTAAAGAATCCGGCGGAATCAACAAGGGAAGGAACGGCAGAAACTCCCGCTACAGGTCCCCAGCGATAGTTTTTCCATTCGGCGTTTAGTGTTAAATGAATACCGGCAGAGATGTGGTCATATTCTTTAATAATTTCCACGCTTTCCTGATACCACGGACATGTAAACATGATGGAGGTTGAAAATGGTATTCCCGTTTTTGCCAAAGATTCCAGCGCCATATTTGAAGCGTGCGACATGCCGGAATCATCTGCACGGATAAGTAATTCAACAGGTTTTTCTTCTGACTGAGCGGTCAGATTTTGCGAAAAAAGACCTGTAAGCAGCAGGCTTGCTAACAGAATGAGTGGGGTGAATAGTCTCATAACGGAAACGGATCTACTAAGTGAATAAAATGAAGTGCGGGGTATTTCAAATGAAAAAGAACAGAATGGTATTTCATGTACTTCAATAAGTTAACCAAAATTTAGTATTCATATTTTGGTTTATAACCTGAGTTCGATTTCTATTTGGTGGAAAGTATGCGATCATAAACCTTATGAAGATATCAAACTGCATCCATGACGCTCCATCCGGAGCTGTTTCATCCTATGGGGTGCAATCAAATGCTGCCGTGTGTTTTGTTGCTCCGCAACTTGAAGATGCTGGTGGATATAATTCAGACCTTGAAATATTAGAGAGGTTTTGATTTGGCAACCTACTAAACCCGCCTCGGGAATTTGGAGCCCTCTCAGTCACATTCGGCGGAGTTGGTTCTCTTAAGTTTAGCTTTTGGGCTCATGCGACAGCTCTCCCTGTTCTAATGTTGTCGTCCTGGTTGCTTTTTAGGCGGGAGAGCATTGTCTTTGGCATAATGTTTACCTGTACGATTGCCGATCACTTATCTGCTAAACAGGCGTGATCACACTGCCGGACCGGATGGCTTGGTTTTATTACAAGTGCGTTTGCTTTGAGTCAGGAAATCTAAAATAAAAATGGCTGACACATTTCTGCATCAGCCAATATTTAATATGAAGGAAGTAAGATCCTGAAATCTATTTATTAAGTCGCCCTTCAATAATGCTGTCAACCACATCGGGATCTTGCAGCGTAGAAATATCTCCAAGATTATCCGTTTGATTGCTTGCTACTTTTCTGAGGATACGACGCATGATTTTACCGGAACGGGTTTTCGGGAGTCCCTCTGTAAACTGAATTTTATCGAGTTTGGCGATAGGGCCGATGTGTTCGGTAAGAATCTGGTTGATCTCTTTTCTTACGTTATCCTGCACACGGGTTTCTCCGGTTTCTTTCAGGATGATAAATCCATAGAGGGCGTTTCCTTTAATTTCGTGCGGATAACCCACAATAGCAGATTCAGCCACGGCCGGATGCTCGTTGATGCTGTCCTCAATCGGAGCGGTTCCGAGATTGTGTCCTGAAACGATAATCACATCATCCACTCGTCCGGTGATTCGGTAATATCCTGTAGCGTCACGCCGTGCGCCGTCTCCGGTGAAGTACATATCTTTGTACGCAGAGAAATAGGTTTCTTTATAGCGCTCGTGATTTCCCCAGATGGTCCGGGCGATTGATGGCCACGGGAATTTAATGCAGAGGCGTCCGTCTACATTGTTTCCTTTAATTTCTTTGCCATTTTCATCCATCAACGTTGGCTGAACTCCCGGCATCGGCAGTGTGGCGAATGTTGGAATTGTTGGTGTGACGTAGGGAATCGGTGAAATCATGATTCCACCCGTTTCAGTTTGCCACCAGGTATCCACAATCGGGCTTTGCTGATCGCCGACGTTGTCATTGTACCAGTGCCATGCTTCTTCGTTAATCGGTTCGCCCACGGTTCCAAGCACTTTAAGCGAGGTGAGATCGTGTTTTTCAACATAAGAAAGATTCTCTTTTGCCAACGCGCGAATAGCAGTTGGAGCGGTGTAAAACTGATTGACTTTGTGTTTTTCGACAATATCCCAGAAACGGCTGAAGTCGGGATAGTTCGGAACACCTTCAAACATCACGGTTGTTGCGCCATTTAAAAGCGGACCATACACGATGTAGCTGTGACCGGTAATCCAGCCAATATCAGCGGTACACCAATAGACGTCGCCGGTGCGGTACTGAAACACGTTTTTGAATGTGTAGGCGGTGTAGACCATGTATCCGGCAGAGGAGTGAACCATGCCTTTGGGTTTTCCGGTAGAGCCGGAAGTGTAGAGAATAAAAAGCGGATCTTCGGCGTCCATTATTTCAGGATCACACTCGGCAGATGCACCATCGAGCAGCGGCTGCAGCCATTGGTCACGGCCTTCTTCCATGTGAATATCTGATTTGATGCGCTTTGCCACGAGTACGTTTTCGATTCCGGGACAGTCTTTGAGCGCTTCATCCGCGATGCCTTTCAGGTCGATGGTCTTTTTCCCGCGATACGAGCCATCTGATGTAAGGAGCATTTTGGCGTCGCAATCATTAATGCGGGTGGATAATGCGGTTGATGAAAATCCGGCGAACACAACTGAGTGAACAGCGCCGATGCGTGCACAGGCCAGAAGCGCCACGCTGAGCTCGGGAATCATTGGAAGATAGATGACCACACGGTCGCCTTTCCCAACTCCGTTTGCTTTCATTACGTTGGCGAATTTATTTACGCGCTCGTACAATTCATTGTATGAAATATGCTGAGCTTCTTCTTCAGGATCGTTCGGCTCAAACAAAATAGCTGTTTGATCGCCTTTAGTAAGCATGTGGCGATCGATACAGTTTTCCGTGATATTCAGCTGTGCGCCGTCAAACCATTTTATTTCCGGTTTGTCAAAATCCCAGTCAAGCACAGAATCCCATGTTTTGCGCCATGTAAAGTGTTCCTCTGCAATTTCAGACCAGAACATTTCGGGATCTCTGACCGAATTTCTGTAAACCTTAAAGTACTCTTCTAAACTTTTTATGTGATAATTACTCATAGTTTTTCTTTAAGCGATGTTTACACGTACCAATGTGTAGTTGTTAGTTGAATGATGTTTGTGTTCCGAACAAGTGGTTTTCGGAGGTTACTCCTTGTGTCAGATAATTTGAGGTATAAAGTGCAAAAAAATCTCGAAAAACAAGAGTAAAATTCCGTTATGATTCCAAAAAAGGGCTTTTTTTTGGGTGGGATTTGAAGATGGTACGGGCAGAAGTGATCAGAAGGTGCTGTAAACTGAGTTTTATGATGTTAATTGTTGCGAACAGATTTTATAAAATGGGTTAGGAAGCCGATTGGTATCAATATTTTCAAACTGTGGGAGCTGGCTGGTTCGTCTCTGACTTAAACTGGAAGGTGATCCTACCTACATTCTCAAGGGGCAGGCTCTGCCGCCCAGAATTAGGGCTGGGAAACTGACTGCTCGATTCCACCCAAAAACTCAAGTCCGCCAGCCGGTCGGAGGCTCCGCCGTCCGGCATAAGGGCTGGGTTGGCAAATGCTCGTCGGTGGGATTTGGGTTTTTATTAGCTGGAATTCTCCTCGCACTTGTCTTGGGGGTTTGCTAATCCCCGGGTTCAATCGTAGTGCTGATCTTATTCTTTTTACGGGTTTTGTCTTTGTGTAAAATGTTTGAGCGTTGATTTATTCCACCCGGGGTTAGGATATGTTTCGTCCTTACAGGACTGTTTTAGTGCAGCGCACAAAGGGGGATTTTGGTAGGCGCACCGCCAATATTGTCCTGGTATATTACAGCATAATCAGGCTCTGCTGCGGATGCTCGATTCCACCCATAAACTCGAGTCCGCCAGCCGGTCGGAGGCTCCGCCGTCCCGTATAAGGGCTGGAGTGCTGGTGCTCGTCGGTGGAGTTTCGGATTTTTATTATCTGGAATTCTCCTCGCAGAATTCATGGGAGTTCGTAATTAGCTACCGTGTGTTGCGCTACTCCGCAGCTTGTGGGCGTTGGTTGGGAAATAGGTAGAATGCACGGGTTAAATGTCTTCGTCAGGTGCAAGAAGATGCAAAAAAGTTATTCAAAACTGGTTTGCAGAATCTCGATAAATCACAGATTCTAGTTGAAAAGATTGCGAAGGGAAAACTGTTGACCAACCCTGAATTTAAATCAACGAAAAGTCCCGGAGGGACCAAAACACACGGTAGCCTGATAATGATGGTTTTAGACTTTGAAGTTCCGGAGGAACGTAATGAGACAAACTTTAAAAATGCTCAGAATTTGAGAATATGAAGTTAAATATCAACGCAATAAATTGAATCTTATGAAGATAAATAGAGTTGTATGCATTACGCTCCTTCAGAGCTCCACGCATTTGTGGGGCCTTTTCGTTGCTATCGTGTCTGACCGTTCGGACGCTACTCCGTAGCTTGTGGGCGTTGTGGATAATTCTTAGTGCTACACACTTTTAGGACCGGCTCTATTGTCCCTATGCTCGATTCGATCCACAAACTCCAGTCCGCCAAGCGGTCGGAGGCTCTGCCGCCCCGCATATGAGGTGGGCTGCTGATGCTTGGCGGTAGGTTGTTTTTTATTAGCTGAAAGCCTCCTTGCACATGTTTTGGGGGGTTGCTTAATTTCTGTCAGCACTATTTGAAGATTGGCTTGTGTTCCAGATACCCAGAAACGAACTGAGAATTTAGGAAAGAGGGGATATTAGTTATCCATCTCAATGATATTCAGATTAGAGCCACCAGCAATAACAAGTAACCCATGTTTATATTCAGCCCTATTTGGGTAATAAGGCAATGTTAGATTATTCCCATTACTATCTTTAATATGTTCTACACTGGTAGCTCCTTTAGTAACTGTATATGCGTCAAGAAAATGGCAAATTAACATTTGAAGTGCACCACTTTTGGGTAAAAAAAAGGTTAGAGGGTACCCTCTAACCTTTTGCGAAAAGCTCGTAGATTATGGGCTTGTCCTTTTACTACAAATTTCAAGCACATGATGATCTACAAGCAACTCACTTTAGAACAAAGATATCAAATTGAAGCATTAAAAGATATCGGTCACTCTCAGCAATCTATTGGCCAACAGGTAGGGGTGAAACGCTGCACCATTACTCGTGAAATCAAACGCAACTCTGTTGAAGGCATGTACAGGGCTAAGCGTGCCCATACGCTTTCTTTGAATCGAAAGAAAGACGCTCGAAAGGGCTATAAGCTAACCCCTGAACGGTGTGAACTCATTGATGACCTTTTAGGCAAGGAATGGTCACCGGAACAGGTGTGTGGACGGCTAATGGTTGAAACCGGGATCCAAATAAGCTCTATGAGTCTGTATCTCCATATCTATACTGATGCTCAGGCAGGTGGTAAGCTTTGGGAACATATGAGACACGCCCGCCGAAAATCCAAACCACGCCCCAAAAACAAGGGTATTCGTAGTCTGATTAAACACAGGCGCAGTATTCATGAACGTCCTGCTATAGTTGACGAACTCAAACGCCCCGGCGATCTAGAAATGGATACCATTGTCGGCCCCGGGGGAAGAGGAGCCATTGCCACAATAGGATCGCGAAGCACGAATTATGTATGGATGACCCAATGCTATGGAAAAGACAGTTGGTATCTCTCCGAACGGGTAAAACAGCGCTTAAAACCCGTTAAAGAGATGATCACGACCATTACCTCCGACAACGGAGTTGAATTTGCTGAGCATCAACGCATCGCACGGTCTATGAACATCGACTACTATTTTGCTGACCCATACCAGACCAATCAGCGATCTCGTATAGAGCAATTAAACAAACTTATTCGCCAGTATATTCCTAAAAAGCAGGATTTGGACTGGGTCCAACCCAAAGAACTCAAACATATCGAAGACAAATTAAATCACCGACCAAGAAAAAAACTTGGCTTTAAAACTCCACATGAAGTATTCTTCAACACAACAGAAACCTTAATTAAGGTTGGTGCACTTGAAATGTGATTCTGCTGGTGTTTTTATTGGTTTGAATAAAGATAAATATGTCTTAATTTTTGCCATGGTATCAAATAATTTTTTCACTTAGCTGAAGGAGCGTTAGCATTCAGGTAATAATTTGCACGAGTGTTTGAAATAAAAAAAATAAATATCTCACATGAAATTCCAAGTAAAAATGTCTGTATTTCTGATTCTCCTTTCCCTACTGATAACAAGTTGCAAAGGTAATAATAATAACATTGACGAACCGACAGATTTAATTACAGAATTACCAGCGGTTGTGACAAATATTCAAAAAATTGTACCGCATCCGTATGAAGAAAAGTACGCTGTTCTTAAAGATTATAAAGTGCAAATATATGACTTAAAAAATGAAATATTTTTTGAAACTGACTTAAGTGTAAATATTAATACATGGAAAAACGATTCAGTTCTTTATGCTGCCTCTCTTTCAGTTCCTTCAGCATTATTAGAAGTCAACGTGTATACCAATGAAATTATCAGACTTGTAAAACCATATTCTGATATTAA
>Ga0136600_1000647_pt1 | contig 18370 bp, 15 predicted proteins | sample AntRauMFilla2698_FD_104634 | JGI IMG/M metagenome (GOLD analysis project Ga0136600, IMG submission 104634) | Saline lake microbial communities from Rauer Islands, Antarctica - Metagenome Filla 2 #698 | ecosystem: Environmental > Aquatic > Non-marine Saline and Alkaline > Saline | place...
AGACGGTATTTTATATGTCAGCGATGGTGTTAAAAAAGTCTATGGCATTTCAGTTGATGAAGCATTATCAAACTCTGAATCTGTTTGGGAATTGATACATGATAGAGATTTAGAAGGGGTTAATGCGACTTTAACCAAAGCCGCTGAAAAACTAACCGTCTGGGATTATCGTTATCGCATAAAAGTTAATAAAGAAAAAATAAAATGGGTTTGGTCTATTGGTACTCCTCAAAAAACAGATGATGGTACTATAATTTTTAATACTGTCTCTATTGATATCACTACCGAAAAAGAGCATGAAGACAACTTATTAACAATTAATAATCAGTTGATTAGAGCTCAAAAAATAGGAGCTATTGGTAATTGGAGTTTTGACTTAGACTCTGAATAAATAGAATGGTCAGACCAAGTTTTTCATATCTATGATCGTAAGTTAACTGATGGATTTCCTAGTTTTGAAGAATTTCTTTCTTACCACGATAACATAGATCCAGCTTTTCAGAAACTTTTAGAGTCGTTACAGCTGAAAGTTTCTTATGATTTAGATGTTTCTATAACCACAAAAAATGGAGGTAAAAAGTACCTTAGAGCTGTAGGGGTTCCTGAAAAAAATAGTGCCGGATTGGTTTATAAATATAATGGGGTAATCCAAGATATAACTTCTAAGAAATTAGCTGAGTTTGATGCATTTGAAAGTGAAAGAAGATTAAAAGCTATTACTGATAATATACAAGGCCTGGTACAACGCTATGTTTTGTATGAAGACGGTACAAGTGATTTACTGTATATCAGTAAGGGTGTTGAAAAAATAAATGGGTTTAAAGCAGAACAAATAATAGAAGATCCATCAATTATATGGAATCAAGTTTATGAAGATGATTTAGTAGATTTTCAAAACAGCATATTATTGTCTGCAAAAGAAATGAAATTATGGGATTATAGCTGGAGAATTCATCATCCGGACGGGTATACAAAGTGGCTGCGTGGTACTGGGTATCCAATAAAAGATCCTAAAACCAATGCTGTTATTTGGGATACTATTATCTTAGATATATCAGACGGAATTAAATTAGAACAAGCACTCCAAAAAAGTGAAGAACGCCTTGAAGCTGCGATTTTAGGTGCCGATCTAGGAGTTTGGGATTTTAATTTTGTAACAAATGAAAGTTTTGTGAATGATTCATGGTTTACAATGCTAGGGTATGACCCAGAAGTTTATAATTATTCGGCTGAGTTTTTTATTTCTATTTTGCATCCGGATGATAGAGAGATCCCTAATGAACAAATAGAACGTATTGAAAATGGTGATACGAATAATATTGATTGTATTATAAGGCTTAAGGCGGCAGACGGAAGTTATAGAGTCATACATGATCGTGGGCGTTGTGTTGAATATGATAAGGAAGGAAAGGCTGTTCGTTTAATAGGTACCCACTTTGATATAACCGAACAATTTAAGTTGCAAGAAGAAATTGAAAACTCACTTGCTGAAAAAACCATTCTGCTTTCGGAAATTCATCATCGGGTAAAAAATAATTTGGCGATTGTTAGTGGATTGCTTGATCTACAAGCTATGGAAGCACAAGATGATGTGCTCGTTAATACGCTCAAGGATATGGGGAACCGTATTAAAAGTATCGCCGGTGTTCATGAGCAACTATATCAAGGTAAAAGCTTCATAGATATACAACTTGATCATTATATTGAGAATCTTCTGAAAGAAATCAAATCAGCCATGCCTAGCATAAAAGAAATCTCATATGATCTTTCTATAAAAGATTCGGTTAAAATTAACATAAATCAGGCTGTTCCTATTGGCTTACTTCTTAACGAGTTGATTACTAATTCTTTTAAATATGCCTTTAATGATATTAATAACCCAAAAATTACATTTAAAATGGTTTTTGATGGGGAAAAATTTAATGCTTTATACTCTGATAATGGTCCCGGCATAGCCCAGAATAATATGGATAATCCGAAAACCCTTGGTTTCACTCTTATCAATACATTGCTGCATCAACTGGATGCAGAATTTAGCCTAGATAATAGCAACGGATTCAAATTAGAATTTAGCTTCTTTCCCAATGATGGTGGTTCTCAAGCAAATATCAATGTCTGATGTTAAATGAATAAGAAATAATATCTTTTTTTAATTCAACTAAAGCGTCAATATCACCTGTTCTAATTTCATTAACTTCTATTATATTTTTATCTTCGGTTCCTTTTTTAAACATCGATTTATCAATGCCCGAAAGAAAAGAAGCGACTAACTAATTAAAGCAGACACTTTTTCTTTCTTCTGAATATCTAAACTAAGATGGCATAATTTTAAAAATACCTTCTCCATCCTTATATACATCCAACATAGTGAGCTTAACATTTTCACCAGCTTCTAAAACTCTCCAGCTTGGAGCGTTTTCAATGACTTTAGGTTTTACACTAGTTAGTGAGGAATATTAGAAAGAACCCAAAAACCCAGATATAACTAGTAAAATTATGCTTTCTTTTCACAATAGTTTGAAAATCAGTTCTAATTTCTTTCTTTAAAGCACGGAACTAGTAGCGATATTTTCTATTTAAACTAATAACAATACGAACAAACGGATTAAAAAATGAAAAAATTCATATTCTCAGTACTTGCTTTAACTTTTATAGGTTTTGTTTCGCCAATTCAGGCCCAAAAAAGCGGGGATGCAGAAACAATGTTTAAGAAGCATATCAACAAAATGGTTGAAAATGTAGAAAAAGAAGGATCTGCTGAAGTTAAACGAGAAATTTTAAATGACTCTTTTGACGACTTAATCGGTGCAATTGAAAAAGTAGAGTCAATGAAGGCTGTACCTGAAACAGATAAAGATGGGCTAAAAGTCTTTAAAGCTGATATTCAAGATAAAAAGAGTGAATTGAATGGTTTAAATGGATTTCAACCTGTTCAAAACAACAACTTGAATAATTTTGCTAACTTTGTTCAACAAGACCTTGAGCAAGCTGATAAAGTCACTATTGGAGTAACTACTCTTCTATTGATCATTATCATTCTATTGCTGCTGTAATGATTAAAATTCTCGGTGTTGAGTTGCGTTTACTTTGTATTCTAGTTTCAACACTGGGATTTCTTTTTTTTGGGTGCTCTACTTCCTCTAACATTACGGATTCATCCGATCAATCTAGTTCCAAGGATTCAGATTATTCGCTTATATACATGATACATGGCGATGCGAATTATCTATATCATGATGACGGAGTAGACTACAACGCTGACGATCAAGCCCTGCAAGACGCTTTAGAAATTGCTAGAAAAGCCACTTCTGGAGAAGTTTTCGTATTTCATCAAAAGCCTGAAAGAAAGATATTAGGTTTATTTCCTAAGAAAGACAGAGTCGTCTATCATTTTGTGAATGGATACCTTTTAAATAAGCAAAAGTATTCACCTGCTGATGGTGGGTTTACTACCGAAGCTGAACTCTATAATTCTTTATCGACTGCGAATAAAGCCAGAAGTTTCTTTTTCTATTTCGGACATGAGATCCCAACTTTTTCTACTCAATCTTATCACTCATCTCAATCTAACAAAGCTTTTAATACAGATATCTTTAGTAATCACCTTTCTCTATTCAATACTTATTTCGACCTAATTACTCTTTCTACATGCAATAACGGTAATCCTAAAATGATGGATGCTCTTTCAAATAAAACTGATTTTGTAATTGCATCACCCCAAAACTTACACTTGTCTTATCTCTCTTTAAGTAAATTAGAACTTCTGGAAAATGATCCTGAGATAAATACCACTATATTAGCTGATTCTCTAGCGAAAGACTCTTTCTACAAGCTCACAGAAACACTTCAAACAATGGTAACAGTTGGCATTTATGACCTTTCAAAGATTAGCGATTACAACTCAGAGCTTGCTGAAAAGTATTCTAACTATCTAGAAGACGTCTCAGCAAAACCTCGGTTTACGGATAATATTGACTGTGCTAAAATTCCCTTATTAAGTTCTATTATAAACAGCATTGGAGTCACTTTTTATTACAAACCGCCTGATTTTGGTAGAAAAGCTAATCAGAACACTCATTCAGGGTGGGGTTGTAAAGAATAATTTTCTTCATTTTATGTCGAACTGTTTACCTTAGCATCAAATAATACACTATAAAAAATTGAATCTTATAAACTGGTGAAGATCGAATTCACGATCTCTGAATCTGAAAAAGAAAACAAGCTAGTGATTAACTGTTTCGATGGTAAGTTTAAATTAGAGTTTAGCCTTTTTCCCAATGATGGTGGTTCTCAAGCAAATATCAATGTCTGATGTTAAATGAATAAGAAATAATATCTTCTTTTATTTCTATGCCTCCTCCTGTTCCACATTATCTTTTATTATTTGCTTCTGTATTTCAGTTGGAACTTGTCCATAATGGGAATACTTCCGAGTATATGTCCCGCTTCCCTGTGTCATCGATTTTAAGCGAGTTGAATAGTGATCAAGTTCACTTAGAGGCACATGAGCTTTTACTTTTTGGATAGATCCCTCACCGGTCATTCCTTGAATCAGCCCTCTTCTGGTGCTTATATCACTCATCACATCTCCCATATACTCGGATGGCACACTTACTTCAATATCATACACTGGTTCCATCAGCTTCGGATTTGCTTTTATAAAGGCATCCCGAAACGCCATTCGGGCTGCTGTTTTGAAAGCTGCATCATTGGAATCAACAGAATGCATTGAGCCGTCAAAAACTGAAACTCTAATATCTCTAGCTCTACAACCACTCAATGGACCATCTTCCATTTTTTCCATAACACCCTTCTGGATAGCTGTCATAAAACGATTATCAATAACGCCTCCAACTATACAATTTTGGAAAACCAGCTTTCCGCCCCATTCAAGATCAATCTCTTGTACGTTTCGGACTTTGAACTCTTCTAGATCGGCCATACCCTCTGTATAAGGCTCAATTAATATATTTACTTCGGCAAACTGTCCCGCTCCACCAGATTGTTTTTTATGTTTATAACTGCTTCGAACCGCTTTAGTGATAGTTTCCCGGTAAGGTATTTTTGGCGCGATGAATTCTACGTCGAGCTTAAACCTATTCTTAAGCATACTTTCAATCACAGCCAGGTGTTCTTCTCCTTGTCCGTGAATAATAATCTGGCGTAATTCCTGACTGTGTTCAATTACCACTGAAGGATCTTCCCTCTGAATCTGATGTAAAGCATGACCTAGCTTGTCTTCTTCGCCTTCTCTTACAAGTTTTACAGCTGATCGGATACTCGTCATAGGAAATTCAATCCCCTGTAATATTATATCATGTCCTTTTTCATGCAGAGTGTCGTTTACTTCTCCTTCTTTTAATTTAACTACGGCGCCAATGTCACCGGTTCTAATCTCATTAACTTCTATTCTATTTTTACCTTCGGTTAAGTACAAACTTGCTAGTCTTACGGATGTCGAATTTGTACTATTTACCAGATCCAAGCCTGGGCGTATTGATCCGCTATATACCTTGAAGTAAATTAGATCTCCAACATGAGATTCAGAGTGTGTCTTAAATAAAAATATTACGGGTTTGCCGTCTGGGTTCAGCTCAAAATCTTTTCCATCTTTTGTTTTAGGTGGATTTCCTTCCAACGGGTTTGGTGCCACATCATCTAGAAATCCCATTAGTCGGCCGGTTCCCATATTCTTAGATGCGCAGCTAACGAACAGCGGAAAAATTTGTCCATTTACTAATGAAATGTGCAATCCTTTTTGCATCTGTTCTTCATCTAGCTTGCCATGTTCAAAATAGATATCCATCAGGGTTTCATCATTCTCCGCGATTGTTTCAATCAGTTCTTTATGAAGCTGTTCAGCACGTGCTTTTTGGGAATCAGGAATTGGTAGTTTGTCGGGTTTCCCACCACCTTCGGGAAATTCATACATCGTCATTCTAAGTACATCAATGATTGCATGGAAATCCTGCCCTTCACTGAATGGAAACTGAACAACTGTTACTTCTCTGCCAAAATGTTCTTTAGCATCATCCACTGTTTTCCAAAAATCAGACTGAGCGGTATCGGGTTTATTCACCACAAACATGGACGGAACATTATATGTTTGCGTGTATTGCCAAAGTGAATCTGTTGCTGTTTCAACTCCGTGTTCAGCATTCAAAACAAAAATAGCTGTATCGGCAATACGAAGTGCTCCTGCAACTTCTCCAATATAATCAGGGGTTCCTGGGGTATCTATGAGATTAATTTTATGTCCTTTCCAGTCTAGGTTTAAAAATGAGGAGTGGATTGATTTTCCTTTTTCTTTTTCCAGATCGGAATAATCAGATACGGTGTTTTTTTCTTCTACTGAACCTCTTCGGTTTATGGCTCCGGCTTCAAAAAGCATCGTTTCAGCCAGCGTTGTTTTTCCGGAGCCTGCGTGGCCCAACAAAACAACATTACGAATTCGGGTGGGATTATATACTTTCATAGAAACTCCATTATGTTCTTTTTTATAAATGCTTCTAAATCAATGTACAGTAATCATTCTTTTTGAATAAAATGTGAAGACAGAAAAAAGAGGGTCTGAAGTATTAAAAATACTGGAAAAGATTGTAATACTCATAAACACAACACGCCTTTTGAAGCTGTGAAACTCAAAATCAAAGAAATGATTCTGCTTCTGTTCAGGTTAGAAATAACAAAGAATAATGTTCTTCATTCTGTAATGAACTCTTTATCTTTGAGTTAAATAAAGGACTATGAAAGAAATTGAATCTTATAAATTAGGCAAGATTGAAGTAACAATCTCCGAATCTGGAAAAGATAACAAATTGCTAGTAAGCTGTTTTAATGGAGAGTTTAAATCTGAGTTTACTGTTAGCCAGTACGAATTTGATAACTATCGAAGGCTTATGAATCAGCGTATCTCCAGAGCCTTTTCAGGGGCATCTGATGATGATTGATCATGTTGAGATTTGTATAAAAACGATTAGAAAACTTAGTACAGAAAAAACTAAGCCTACCATAAAAATATTATAAGAAATTCGTAAGAGTTTATATTTCTTTGCAAGAACAGTTCCTAATCCATGAAGGTCTCTCGCCATATTATCATATAGCCGAGCACTATCCTGCATCAATTCTTCCATTCCTTCAACATAATCTTCCCGTGTCATCGTATAGAAATTACCAAAGAAAAGTATGTTTGCCCTGTTAGCTCGAACGTCCTCTAAAGTAACTTTCTCTTTACTCACGCGTGGGCGCGCCGATAGCACAGCGTAAATCATTGAAGAAAGACAAGATATTAGAAGGACACAAGTTGGTAATAAAAGCCAGGGATTTGAATCTATCTTAGGTGAAATAGAGGCAATGACTATTGATATTATTATACCGTTGATGCTTATCATTATGTTAGACTTATTATCTGCAAGTCCACTTAAATCTACATGTGTACGGTAGGATGTTCTGAACATATCAGATATTGCTCTTTTCCGAGAACCGAGCTTCTTTTTAGACTCTTCTGCCATAATAGATTTATTAGTTTAACGAATATAGAAAATTAAGAACTAAACAAGACTATATTTAAGGTTTTAAACCCATTCTTTCTAGTAATTTATCGTATCTAGCATCAGAATGTAAGTTTTTAAAAGGATCAATTGTTTTAATGAGCAAAATAGATCCTAATTTTTCATCCACTGCTTTATTAAGGTATTTAAATGCGTTATCGTCGTCTTTTAAAGCTGCATATATAACCGCATAATCTAAACTCAGGTTCAAATCAGTGTTTGATTTTTCTCTCTTTTCAATGATTTTTAGATTCTCTTCAGCAAGCTTTGTATCTCCTTGTAATGCTGCTATATAGCCTAATTGGGTGCCTCCTTTAAATTCTGAATCTATTTGACCTAAATATTTAGTGGCGGCCTTCATGGCTTTTCCAAACTTCTTTTGAGTTGCATAAACTAGTGCCAATCCTTCTAAAGCAGATCTGAAAAGTGGGTCCAACTCTAGTATATCTTTATAAATTTTGATGGCATTATCGTAACGCTCAAGTAATAGGTAAGCCTGCCCTAGTTGTAACAAAGCTGGTAATGACAGAGGTGCGATTTTAACCGCTGCTTCACTATGATGCAACATTTTATCTAAATCACCAACTACCCGATAATAAGTGGAAAGAGCAATCCTGGCTTCTTCATTAGCAGGTTCCATTGTAATTGCTTTTCTAAAGTTTGCTTCAGCCCCCTCAAAATTCCAACTATAAAATAGATCTACAAATCCCAAAGACATGTATGAATTACCTCTGGAATCATTTAACTCAAGTGCTTTAAGTGCATATTCTCTGGCTTTTTTAAAGGCTTCATCACCTTTTAAATGGCCAATAACTCCTAAAAAACTATAGCTGTTTGCTAAGCCTGAAAAGGCCTCGGTGTAAGTTGTACACTTTTTTATAGCTTTCTTATACGATTTTATTGCTTTTAGAATTGATTCTGGAGTCCTTTTATTCCAATAAAATAGACCTTCTAAATAGTGATTATAAGCGACTACACTATCTGTTGAGGCCTCATATAGCCTACTATCTGAATCTATATCAAAATTTGTCTCAAGCTTTTCTGCAATCTTCTTGGCAATTTCATCCTCAAAATCGAAAATATCTTTTGCTTCTCCATTATACGTTTCTGACCAAACGTGAAAACCATCGTCCGTATTAATAAGCTGAGCGGTGACCCTGATTCTATTTCCTGATTGTCTTACACTGCCTTCTAAGATGGTTGATACATTAAGCTCTTTACCAATTTGACGAATATCTTTTTTGGTATTTTTATAAGCAAATACTGAAGTCCTTGATGGAACCTGTAATCCGTCAACTTTCACTAGAGCATTAATAATCTCTTCTGTAATTCCGTCACTAAAATATTCATTTTCATGATTGGCGCTGAAATTAGCGAAAGGTAAAACAGCTACACTATTTTTATGGCTACCAGTTATTTCTTGAACATGGGTTTGTTTAGGCACAACAATGCCTTCATTTGCCAGAGCAAAAATACTCACAGGCTCGAATACATTTTTAAGATCATGTTCACCAAATGCTTCAACTTTTATTCCAGGATGGTTTTTTATCTCGTCAAATACTTTTCCAGAGATCATTACTCCTCCTGAAACAGTTAATGATTGAACCCGAGCTGCTATATTTACTGCATCGCCAAATACACCTTCTTCATCGTGAACTACATCTCCAATATGAATACCGATTCTAAGGGGGACTTGGGGATCTTCCTGTAATTCTCGCTGTATTTCTCTGGCTGCTTCTACAGCTTTAATTGCGCTCGAGAACATGCTTAAGGTACCATCACCATAATACTGCATCACTTTACCATTGTGACTCGCAATGTTTTTGTCCACTATACTTCTTTGTCTATCTCGAAGTAATTTTGCTTTAGATTCATCCTGTTGCATCAATCGGGTATAACCCACCATATCTGCAAACATTATTGCAGCAAGCGATCTGTAATTACCCTGTTCTGACATCGTAAACCCTGGATTCACTAAATTGATAGATATACATATAATGTATCAATAATCGAGCCAGACATTACCATTTAAAAGAAAAAGCCTGCTTTTATTTCAATGAGTGTTCCTTCTTCTGAAGCACCTACTGTAGAATTAATAAGAACTGAGTCAAAGGCATTAAACCAAACTCCACCACCATACCCTTTATGCCAAAAAGATGAATTCTCGTTATCAGTCCAAACCCTTCCGGTATCATAAAATGCAGTGATTCCAATACTCCCACCTAGTAGATACCGGTAGAAATCAAGAAGTTCTATCCTTACTTCTGTATTGTTATATATAGTACTTCTTCCTGCAAATCTGTTTCCATTATATCCACGGAGATTTTGAGTTCCGCCTATAGTATTTGATTCAAAAAAAGGAAATGGGCCAATATTATGAGCGCCACCTATTCTATTTGCAATAACAATTTGGGGACTGAACCTAATGGGATAAAAAATTCTGAAGTCCGTTTCGATTCTTGTAAAAGGTCTTGATGTGTTTTTAATACCAATATTTAAATCAGTGTTGAAGTTATATTTATATCCTTGTTTAGGGTTTATAAAATTGTCCACATCATTTATTGATATCCTGCTAAAAATCGTATTGAACCATTGATCTTCAAACGTACTAACACTAATGCCCGCCCCAGGATCAGTAATAATATTATTGTCATCTTCATCATTTTCAACATCTGTGATTTTGAGATTATTACCTATCTCTATAGCAAACACATCATTGATCCTTTGGCTAATACTCACTTCACCAGAATATCTTGTAAGCCGAGCTCTATAATATTTATTTCCTCTGTTCTGAAGCGTTGTTTCGTTTCCAAGGCCAAAGAAGTTTCTAAAACTTTTTGGGAACAGAATTTCACCTCTTCCGTTCACTTCCCAATCACCCAATCTTTCAAACCAGGTTCCATCATATTTCAAGTTTGAAGCCCCCGTTCTAGGAGCGTAATTGAATCTTAAATAGTGTGAAACTGCTGGGTTTTTTCTAAAGCCATACCGAATAATTCTTGGCCCGCCACCAACAAACAGTCCATCAAAAGAATTGTATTCAAAATAATAGCCTGGGAATGCTCTATTAAATTTAAAATCGTTTTCATAATCATATTTATTTTCCGTTGGATCTGATGTCAGATGTTGATGAACTCTTTTATTACCCAGAAACTCATTTCCTTTATCTGTATCGAATATCTCTAAATCACGGGAGGTCTTTTTATTAAGCTCTTGAAAATTAAAACTATCATCACCTGGACCTCCATTTATAATTAAACGCGTACTATTATCTACATCACCTTTTATGATAAATTCATCGTCGCCACTTAATCCAAATAGTCTAAGTTCTTTTGTTTCGTGATCATCAAATATGCGATCAAAATATATTTCCCTAAGCTCCCCTTTTCCAGATAGTTTATAAACTTGTACCCTCGTTTTATTTTTGTCTAGAGTTTCTACAACAAATCGCTCTCTTTTATTACTCGCTGGTACAGAGACTATTCCAGAAATCATCTGGTAATATTCTTCCGTCACATCCACTATTTTATCACGACGAATTTTTAGCTGTTGTATAGTTTCTGCTCCATATTTATCAAAAACTTCTTTAGGATAATCTCTCACTGCCGCTTCTATTACTGCATCAGTTAGTTTATTCTTTACTTCTTCAGCAATGCTGGTCCATTCATCATGAGTTAATTGATTAGTAAACCTTCGTGTTTGATCTAATGAATTGAAATTTAAACCAATAAGACTTCCATAAGAGTCTCCAAAATTCTGATACTGAAAAAATGGTCCGTATTTCAAAATCGAGGGAAATAACCCTGTCATTTTCATAAACGCTACATCTCTATCTCGGGGAATAGGGCGATAGATTTTTCCTTGATTATCATCGGGTTCAAAAGTCGCCCATCTCCATTGATCGCTATGCCTATCCCAGTCTCCGATTATCATATCAAGAAGCCTTGCCCGTAGAAACATTTCCTGATCAACTCTATGATCAATGTCTCCATCAACTTCTCTGATCATATCACGGTAGGCTACAACTTCCTTGGATTTACCTACACTTTCAACATCACTCATGTTGTTATCCGGCTTTTCTTCAAACAAGCCTAGTTGTCCACCTATTTCATTTCCATACCTGCCTAATTTTGGATCATTAGGTACATAATATATTTTTGGGTTGGTATGATATACGTTGATGGCATCAGCCAGTTTTGGAATTACCAATGCTCCAAATGGATTCAGTATAGAAAACTGGTCTTGAGCCACGTCCAGAGCAAAAGTCTTTCTGAGGTTTTCATCCCATATCTTTCCCGCTTGTTTATCGACCGATCTTAGAACAAACTCATTTCCTTCTTTATCCTCAAGATGCAATGTGTTAGACTGACCTTTACCTCCCATTCTAACTGGAATTAACCCACCTTTAATCTCTGTTATATCGAAATAAGGAAATTCTGATTCTATAGACCAATACTTTCTATTATGGGCTCCTATTAATGACTCGAATAAGAATCCTTTTCCGTCGTAGTCAGCATTTGCTGCTATAACTTTTGTACTGTCTGAATAATCTATGTCAGGTAATTCAATTTCCTCTTCAATTGGATCGGCATATGGAGGCTTCAATTGTGTGTTATAAAGAAGCTTGCCCTCAGCTGTACCGTTGTGTGTCCATGCTTCTAACCAAACAGAACCATCACCAAAATACTTCAATTTTGAAAACCCTTCGCCCTGATAGCTGAACTCTGTACCTCTTCCGCTGGCTACATAATTGTCTTTTGTCCCTGCACCTGTCACTACATAATGATGAGTTAGCCTTTTTCCTTCTTCTCTGATGTATTGCAGGCTATGGGAATGTCCCGATGTGTAAATCAAGTGATCATTATTTTCAAATAAATTTTGAAAAGTATTCGCCATATTTCGGTATTTATGATGATTTACATCTTGCTCAAAACCAAAAATTCTACGGTAGAGCGCATAAAAAGAACCAAATATAGGCGGTTTAATATGGGTTGAAGGAGGGAGGTATCCTCCATGTGGACCTTTTGTAATTAATGGATGGTGAGCTGCCACCACTAAAAAGTCTTTCTGTCTTTTGATCAGGATATCTTCAAATTCATTAAGAAAATCTCCGCCATCAAAAAGATCATATTCTCCTGTATCCCCATATGGTTTCTCATACTTATGAAGCCACCACTGTGTATCTAAAATAATTAAGCGAATATCATCTCTTAGTAAAGGATGTTCGTCATCGTCCATCAACTCAATGTCAATAGGTCCCGGAAAACCGTCATCTGGAAGAAAGGTGTTTCCTCTATTCAGATAATTCTCAACAAACTCTTCTTGTCTGCGAACTGCATTTAGTCCGTCTTTATCACCATTGTCCCAATCATGATTTCCAGGTATAAAGAAAACCCGCCCTTTAAAATCTTTGACTGTTTTCATTTGCTCAATGATTCTTCCTTCGTAAAACTTTCTCTTGGGGTGCGTGGAATCTGGTAAACCGTTTAAGTATATATTATCCCCCAGAAAGACAACTGCACTTCTATCAGAACTTTTAGATAACTTATTTTCTAGTAGTTTTAAATTTGGTTCTTGATAAGCCTGTGAAGCAGAACCTGCATCTCCAATAAGATACATTTCATAAATAAGTTCATTTGTCTCTTCTGGTGTTCTTTGTTTCCATTCTTTTGCATCAGATGAATAATAAACTCTTGAACTGGAACACGAAATAACTAACAGTGATAGCAGAAAAATTTGTATCGCTCTTTTCATACTTAAAGATAAAACAAGTTGAGCGGAATACACTAATTATAGTGAGTTGATTGATGGGCATAAAAAAACCCTGCTTTGTTTGCGGGGTTGTGTTTTAAATCAACTGTTACCAATATACGGCAGGAACGGTACCTCAACCAAATCTATTTTATATTGTATAAGTAATATTAGTTAATAAGCTATTAAACTTTTATTATTAGTAATAAATAGTAATTAAAAATGTATAAATAATTTTATAAATGCCACGTACAATTGGCTCTTTAACTCTTTATTCCATCGATGATCTGCATGAAATGCTCGGCATTTCCAAAATGACTCTCCGGGCTTACCTTAGGGAAGGCCGGCTAAAAGGAAGAAAGCTTGGTGTTAGCTGGTTTGTTACTGAGAATGCTATCCGAGAATATTTTGAAGATACTGAGCAACAAACAACATCCTCAAAACAAAAAAGAAAATACCGTTATATTGTTCAGGGTATTAATGACTTGGTTAGCGAAACCGAATATTGTAAAACTGTTCAGGATGTTATTCAAACATTAAATGAACAAGCAATTATCAGTTTATTTCAAATTCAGAAAATTGATAGCGAAACTGAAGAGATCATTGAAATTATAAAAGCACGAGAATTTTTAGATAAGTATGATTCCAATAAGTAAAACAGGACTAGAAGAGCTTAGCTTCGGCGATTCCAAAGAAGATATTTTCCATATTTTAGTAAACAAAAACGTTAGTCCAGATGGTATAGACCTTGAAAAACTTCGCCTTGCTGATCCCCGTAATTTTGATGCAGCGCTAAGTAGTGCTGGCTGTATAATTATGTTGAACGAAATTGAGATTGATGAATTGAGTAGACGCGGAGAACTCAATCCTGACAATCTTCATGAGAGTTTATATGATCTAGCAAAAGAAGAAGGGCTTCTTTAGTACTAATCAATATCCTTGAGATATTTCTGAGCTCTTAACAAACAGCATATTGTTTTACCGTCATTAATTTCTCCAGAATAAATAAGTTCTATAGCTTTTGAAAAAGGAACTCTTTCTTTTTGGACAAATTCGTCGTCATCTGTGGCATTTTCGTTGTGTGTCAATTTCATAGCTACATAAATATGAATGACTTCATCTGCATATCCTATTGCTGGAAAGAAATGCCCTACATAATGCATTTCCTCACAGCTTAATCCGGTCTCTTCTTTTAGTTCTCTAACCGCTGTTTGATGTGGGTTTTCGCCTTCATCAATTTTACCAGCAGGCACTTCTAAAAAGATTTGTTGTGACGGGTATCTAAATTGATTAACAAGCATCACATCACCATTTTCAAAAATTGGTACTATAGCAGATGCACCAGGATGTTTGATCCACTCTCTAGATGAAATTCTGCCATTTGGTAATTTTGCTTCATCGTAAAATACATGGAGCAATTTTCCATTAAAAACTTCTTCTGATTTTTGGGTTTTTTCAGTTAATAATGTGGTATCTAGCATTGTGTAGTAATTCTTTACTTTATTTGTAATATAATGAGTATGAACTAACGAATAAGCAGAAAATTGGCTTTATGTTTTCAATGCACGTACCTTTCCTTACTAATTAAAGAGATAGTATATACTACTTGGTTGATCAAAAAAATATTGATGGGAAAACAATAAAAGTTTCAGGGAGAGTTTTCACTCTTTCTAACTTTATTTCATTCTCTAGGTTTATAGTTGCTTTACCAGTTATCTATTTACACATACAGAACGATCATCAATATAATGGGTTTATAATAGGACTTATTTTATATGCTGGAATCTCTGATTATCTGGACGGTTTAGTGGCTAGAAAAACTAACACTATCTCAGAAGTAGGGAAGATGATTGATCCTATTTCCGATAAGTTGTGTGCTGTAGCTCTCTTTATCTATACTATTTGGTTAGGATGGGTTCCTTTATGGTTTTTGGTTATTAATGTTTTTCGAGATTCATTCATCATGCTTGGCTCTTCGTTCATCAAGATCAAATATGGTAAAGTTGCCATGTCTATAATGTCAGGTAAAATAGCCGTAAATGTTTTAGGGCTTTACTGGATTAGCGTATTCTTTTTCAGAGATGCCGAACAAGTTCATACCTGGTTGCTGTATATTTGTACAGGTGTAATGGTTTATTCGTTTTTTGACTACTTCAATCGCTATCGCAAAATAATGCAAGGCGCAAAATTTAATTGATATATGGGCTTTTTTGACAAAATCGGACTTAAGAAAAAAGAGACACTAGATAAAGGTGTTGAAAAGAGCCGAGAAGGAATACTTAATAAACTTGGGCGAGCTTTTGTCGGTAAAGATCAGGTAGATGATACAACTCTTGATGAGCTTGAAGAAATTCTTATTACTTCAGACGTTGGGGTTAATACAACTCTTGAAATTATTAAAAGAATTGAGGCTCGTGTTGCCAAAGATAAATTTGTGACACAAGCTGAGTTACAAGTATTACTTCGCGAAGAAATCGTTGATCTGTTAAAAGAAAATGATGCCGATAAACCCGCTGAATTTGATGCTGATTTTCAGGCAAAACCTCATGTGGTTTTAGTTGTCGGCGTAAATGGCGTAGGCAAAACTACTACTATTGGAAAGCTTGCCAATCTCTATAAAAAAGCTGGTAAAAATGTGTTGCTTGGTGCTGCTGATACATTTCGAGCAGCCGCTGTAGATCAGCTCATTATTTGGAGCGAAAGAGCGAATGTCCCCATTGTTCAACAAGGTCAAAATGCGGATCCTGCATCTGTTGCTTTTGATACTGTTTCTTCGGGAAAATCACGCGGCTCTGATGTAGTTTTAATTGATACCGCGGGAAGGCTCCATAACAAAAAGACGTTAATGGATGAGTTAACAAAAATCAAACGAGTAATGGGAAAGGTTGTTGATGGAGCCCCTCATGAAGTTATATTGGTATTAGACGCTTCAACTGGTCAAAATGCAATGCAACAAGCTATTGCGTTCACGGAAGCTGTAGACATAACAGGACTTGCTCTTACAAAACTTGATGGCACTGCAAAAGGTGGAATTGTCATCGGAATCTCTAATGAACTCAATGTTCCTGTAAAATATATAGGACTAGGCGAAAAAATAGAAGATTTACAGGTTTTTGACAGAGCTAGCTTTGTAAATGCTCTGTTTGGCGATTAAACCCGGTAATTTTTCTACCAATAACATTTCTATAGGTCTAATTTTCTAATCCTTCTTTTTCCTCTAGGTCTTCCTCGTCTGGCCTTTCCTCAGGTGATTCTGTATCCGGAAATTTATCTGCTTCTAGTCTATGATTCATATCGGTCTCCGTGCAAGTGATTATTATTGTTTGTTTGTGTGTAATCAACAGAATATATTGAAGCTATGTCAATTAGTTTTCAATATATCTGTTTTAAAAAAACTTTTTATAAAAGGATTTTTCTGGTTGTCTTCAGCTTACTCCTTTTTAAAGGTGATGTCTTTTCTCAGTACGCTAATTTTGAAAGTGACTCTTTGCTTTCTTTAGGAAATAAAATATATAGAAAAGGAAATTATTCAGATTCAGAGAAGATTTACAAACAAGCATTAGATGCTCACTCATTAAATAAAGAGAGTGATGCCTGGATAATAGCAGCGGTTGGATATGGCGCTTCCTTAATGGATCAAGGTAAAATACTAAAGGGCGCTCGGTGGATGTTTAGAGCAGACTCTGCTGTTTCAAAAAAAACACCATTGGAAATTCAAGCATATGTTAAAAGTAATGTTGGATGGGCTACATGGTGGAAAAATCCAAATTTAGGAGTAAAAGACGCTGAAACTCAATATAGACTTGGATTAGAATTAGCAAAAAAGGCTGGTGATACGTACCGAACCGCTCAGATAAGTGCTTCTCTATCCTCTTTAACGAACTATATAGGTGAATACAGCTCCGCAATTGGTTATGCTAAAATCGCAGTTGAAAATTTTACCATCATTGGTGACGATTTTCTTCTTTCATTATCTCTTAAAAGACTTCACGAGGCTTACAATAATCTTGGTTTTATAAAACAGGCTGAAGATGCTATTCTAAAATCTTTACAAATAAATCTTAAGATGGATAATCAGGGTTTGATAGCCGATGATTACCGAAAACTTGGACTTTTTTATCAAAGTAAGGGAGACCATAATAAAGCTCTGGTATATTTATCCAAATATCAGGAAATGGTTACAGAAACAGGAAACTATTCTCTAATAATAACTACTTATGATTATATAGGGTTAGTCTATTTTGACCTCAGAGAATATGAAAGAGCGTTAGAGTATTTTAATCGTAGCGAACAGCTCAGGAAAGAACATAGATATGTAAGTAGATCTACTACTATTTCTAGTATTGCACTTTGCCACCAAAAACTTGGGCAATTTGAACTTGCTCGTAGTTTGTACCAAAAAGTATTGAAGAATTTTATTGAATCCGGCCAGTCGCTTGATGTTATAAACACTCAATTACTTATAGCTGATCTAGAATTTATGTCAGGTGACTTCGTTGCTGCAAAAAAAATGGGGGCATCAGCATTAGAAAATTCATTAAATAGTGATTCTAAACTCTTAAAAGCCAAATCATTCACTTTACTTAGTACAATAAACTCAGCTCTTGGTCTTGAAGAAACCGCCCTTAAACAAGCAAAAACTGCTTATGAAATTGCTTCTTTTTTCCAAGGCTATAGTCTTGCAACCTATTCCATTAATCTGGCTAAAACTTTTTATCAAACCGGAAGTGATAGCGCTTTCTTTTATGCTGATCTGGCTTTTAAAGAAATCGAAAAAGAACAGGGTAATATTTATGGTGAAAATTTAGAATCTGGCTTATTTAGCAAATATGCAGAATTTTATGATCGTGTTGCTTTGTGGCAGTTAGAGAAAAATGACAATATTAATAAAGCATTTGAAATTACAGAGCGTGGCAGATCTAGAGTTCTTCTAGAACGACTTTCATTTTCAGAGGCCAGATTAGATAAAATTTTAGATGAGCCTACTTTATTAAGTGTTCGTCAAATGGAAAAAAATATTGATAAGCTGTATCGCTCTATTGATAATACCACTGATGAAAAGAAGCTTG
>Ga0136600_1000648_pt1 | contig 18348 bp, 10 predicted proteins | sample AntRauMFilla2698_FD_104634 | JGI IMG/M metagenome (GOLD analysis project Ga0136600, IMG submission 104634) | Saline lake microbial communities from Rauer Islands, Antarctica - Metagenome Filla 2 #698 | ecosystem: Environmental > Aquatic > Non-marine Saline and Alkaline > Saline | place...
GGCCCACATCCTCTTTCATTATTTTTGTTATCAATTCCACTTTAAAGCAAGTGACTTTAAAAGTTTGAGCATGGTCCTCTAGGGCCCAGTAATGTTTTGACATGACGTGTTCACAATCCCTAAAATGAAAACCAATGATTTCTCTAGTACGCTATAAACTATTTCCCTATATCTATCCCTATAAGGGGAAGGCCATCGGAGCGGTTTTGCTCTCCTTTGTTCTTGCCGCTATTGGTGGTTTTCAGATCTCCCTAGTAAAACCCCTTTTTGATAAGGGATTAAGTCCAAACTCAACGCGGGAAGAGGCCATTATTTTAGCGGCGCAACTTCTTGGATTAGGGCTTCTTAATTTTCCGAGTCGCTTTTTTCACTTCTACTGGTTACGCTTCATCATGGATCGTGCCACCTGTGCCGTAAGAGAGGATATTTTTAAAAAGCTCATGCGTTTGCCCACTAGCTTCTATGGTAAGAGTAAGCAGGGCGATCTCATCTCTCATATCCTCAATGACACTAATATTTTTGCTCAGGGTTTTAAGGCTTCGATTGATCTCATTCGAGAGCCTCTTAAGGCGGTTGTTTATTTAGGAATGGCTTTTTGGGCCGACTGGCAGTTAACGATTGTTATTTTTATCATTGCACCTTTTTTGATCATTATTTTTGGAGTGAGTGGAAAGAAAGTTAAAAATAATCAGGGTACAGTTCAGGAAGAGCAAGGCCAGCTTACTCATAATATTGCTGAAGGAATTAGTGCCAATAAAATTACCAAAGCCTTTAATCTACAGGACTTTGTTTTTAATCGTTTTGCAAGAACTCAAGAACTCTTCTTTAATGCGCAAATGAGAACAACCTTTGTGGAAGAGATGGCCCATCCCTTTGTTGAAGTTGTGGGCGCCCTGGCTTTCTCTGGCGTTATCGTCTTTGCTCACCATCGCATCCAATCAGGGGCCATGACTATGGGAGAGTTTATCTCCTTTATTGCTGCACTTGCTTTATTTATGGACCCCATCCGTAAGTTCTCTCAGGCCAATGTTAAGCTCTCTCAAGCTCAGGCGGCGAGTAATAGGATTTATAAACTTCTTGATACTCCAGAGGAAATAGATCAGGGTGATATCACTCAGCCTAGTTTTGATAAGGGTATTGAAGTAAAAAACCTCTCCTTTAGCTATGGCGAAGGGGTGGTTATTGAGAATATGAATCTCTCGGTTACAAAAGGCCAAAAGGTCGCTTTGGTAGGTCTGTCTGGTTCTGGAAAATCTACCCTGATTAATCTTCTATTAGGCTTATACCCTGTTGAAAAAAATCATATTCAAATTGATGGAAAGCCCATTCAAGACTTCTCTCTCAAAGGCCTGCGCTCACTCTTTGGCTTAGTAAGCCAAGATATCTTTCTCTTTAATGAGTCCATAAGAGGCAATCTTTGTTTGGGTAAGAACTTTACCGATGCTGAAGTTAATAAGGCACTCGATGTGGCATATTGCAAAGAGTTTATCGATAAGCTTCCCAATGGCATTGATACCGTTATTGGTGATCGAGGAACGAGGCTCTCCGGAGGACAGCAACAAAGGATCACCATCGCTAGGGCCTATCTACAAACAGCACCTATTTTGCTCTTTGATGAAGCAACCTCGGCACTCGACAATGAATCAGAGAAGGTCGTTCAAAAAGCACTCGATAATTTAGCAGGTGAAAAAACAGTGATTGCTGTGGCCCACAGGCTCTCTACTATTCAGGATTTCGATCATATCTATGTTATGCACGAGGGAAGGGTTGTGGAAGAGGGAACTCATGAGCAGCTTATAAATCAAGATGGTGAATACAAAAAGCTCTACGCTCTTTCTCAGAAGTAAATTTAAAAAATCTAAAGGCTATTCTTTTCGATAAGCTTGATTATTTCTGCAGTGATTTTTTGAACATGCATACCTGAGTCGTAGTCTTCTTCTTGGGTACCATCATCACATTTTCTTCCATTTGCTGAGCACTTATTCCATTTGTCACAATTTCTTTCTTGATCTGTAACAAAGTCCACATTACCTCGAACCAAAATACCTTGAAGCTCACCGCGATTATTAAAAACAGGTGAACCACTATTACCGCCAACGGCATCGATATTGGCTTCGAAGAACTCAGCTTCAGGGTTGTCTTTGAGAATAAATCCTCCTCGTGAAAATTTGAGAGGAAGCCCAGAGGGAAAGCCCAAGATGGAACTGAGCATGCCTTTTTTGATACTTGTTGCAAACTTATTAAAGACAAACCTTTCGGGAAAGCTTCTATCAAGCTCAACGAGACCCCAGTCCTGACGATCGTTTCCCTCTCCTATATTTTTGGCATAAATGACATTCTTACAAGTCGCAATCCTTTCTTTTGAAATACCTAAGAGAAGCTCTTGCAAAGGATTAGAATACTGATAATCAAATAACCACTTGAAGTCCTCGCACATCGGAGTCACTTCATTTTGGGCCGTTCCAACATTAATTAAGCAGTGTCCTGCCGTCATCAGTAGGTTGGGGGCCACAAGAAAACCTGTGCATGAAATCATTGTCGTGGGTTGCTCTTCAAATTTCTCGCCAGGGCATAAGAGGTATTCTTTTCCAATGGAGGGAAATAAGAGATTAACCCCTGTTGCGCTTTCTTCCGTAAAAACTTCGGAGAGCCAAGTGCCCAAGCCACTACTCATGTCCTGAATTTGGCGCGGACTTTGGTAAATATCCTGACGATTATCAGAACCAAAGATGGCCTTCGGCTCTTCTCCTTTGAGTTGGTAGGTCATAAGAAGCAGAAGGATAAGGAGGACAATTGTATTTTTCATACCCCTTCTTAGGTGCCTAATGTCCCCTTGGAAACGGAAAATGGCGCTCTCCTGTAAAGATTACTGCTAGCGTTTGATTAAAGTGGCGGTAAACCCCTATTTTTGCAGCGTCCTAATGTAGCGACGCCATTTTTCTTGGGGTATAGTGACGTTGATTTTTATTGATAAGGGGTGCACTGTGTCAGAAAGCAATTTAAAGTCCATGGCGGACTTATCAAGTCTCTGTAAGCGTAGAGGTTTTCTTTTTCAAAGTTCTGAGATCTATGGCGGACTTGGTGGTTGTTATGATTATGGTCCTCTTGGAATTGAGCTGAAGAAAAATCTTCAGGCCCGTTGGTGGAAGGCGATGACTTATCGCCAAGACGTTGTTGGAATCGACGCTTCTATTTTGATGAGCCCAACTGTTTGGAAAGCTTCCGGTCACGTTGATGGATTTAATGATCCGATGGTTGATTGCAAAGAATGCAAGAATCGTTTTCGCGAAGATAAAATAGACACCTCAAAGCCCTGTCCTAATTGCGGCGCTAAAGAGCAATTTACTGAACCAAGAGATTTTAACTTGATGTTTAAAACTCAAGTGGGTGCGGTTGAAGATTCATCAAGCACCTCTTACTTAAGACCTGAGACGGCTCAGGGCATCTTCACTAACTTTATTAATGTCCAATCTTCAATGCGGATGAAGCTTCCTTTTGGGATTGCTCAAGTGGGGAAAGCTTTTCGAAATGAGATCACTCCTGGAAACTTTATTTTTAGAATGCGTGAGTTTGAACAAATGGAAATGCAATACTTTGTAAAACCTGGTGTTCAAATGGAAGCCTTTGAGAAGTGGAGAGAAGTGAGGCATCAATGGCACCTTGATAACGGAGTCAGAAAAGACAAGCTTCGCTGGCATGAGCATGTTGGCAATGAGCTTGCTCACTATGCTGATGCAGCTTTTGATATTGAGTATGAATTTCCTCATGGATGGGATGAAATGGAGGGGATTCACTCGCGAACAGATTTCGACCTTGGAAAGCATGAAGAGTTTTCTGGGAAGTCTCTAAAATATGTGGACCAATCTGATGGTAATAAAAAGTATGTGCCTTATGTTGTTGAAACATCAGTTGGGCTTGATCGCTGTACTCTTGCTGTCATGTGCGACGCTTATCGAAAAGAATTTGAAGGCGATAAAGAAAAGGAAAGAGTTGTTCTGAAGTTCGACCCCAAAGTTGCACCTATTAAAGTAGCGGTTCTTCCTTTGATGAAAAAAGACGGACTTGAAGAAAAAGCAATGAGTCTCTTTCAAGATATCCAAAAAGATTATATGGCCGAATTTGATGTGGCAGGCTCTATTGGTAAGCGCTACAGACGCCAAGACGAAATTGGTACTCCGTACTGTGTGACGATTGATTACGACACAAAAGACGACAACACAGTAACCATTAGAGATCGGGATGCCATGACTCAAGAACGAGTTCCCATGGAAAATGTAACCACTTACCTTCGCGATAAACTTAACTTCTAAAGAAAGGTCTAGAGAAATGACAAAATGGGTTTACACGTTTAGTGCCGAGAAAACTGATGGTAACCGTGAGATGAAGGCAAAGCTCGGTGGTAAAGGAGCAAACCTTGCAGAGATGAGCTCTCTTGGGCTTCCTGTGCCTCCAGGCTTTACCGTCACCACGGAAGCGTGCTTGGATTATGTGAAATCAAGTCAAACAATCAATGATGAAATCAAATCTCAAGTTAAAGAAGCACTTGAATATGTCGAATCCATTTCAGGAAAGACTTTTGGAGATAATGAAAATCCACTTCTTTTTTCGGTAAGGTCAGGAGCAAGAGTTTCTATGCCTGGCATGATGGACACCGTTTTAAACCTAGGGATGAATGATGACTCTGTAGAGGGACTTGCCAAACTTACGGAAAACCCGCGTTTTGCTTGGGATAGTTATAGGCGCTTTATTCAAATGTACGCCAATGTTGTTATGGGATTCAATGTATCGCTATTAGAATCGACCTTGGAAGACCTTAAAGAAGCAAGAGGTGTTAAAGAGGATACCGAGCTTACCGCAGAAGATTGGAAGGAGCTCGTCGGTGTTTATAAGCAAACAATTCTTGAAGAAACGGGGAAGTCGTTTCCAGTAAGTCCTATGGACCAGCTTTGGGAAGCTATTGCTGCCGTTTTTGGTTCTTGGAATAATCCACGCGCTATTAAGTACCGTGAAATCAACAATATTGATCATAACTGGGGAACGGCCGTAAACGTTCAGTCAATGGTCTTTGGTAATATGGGGGAAGACTCTGGTACTGGTGTTTGCTTTACACGTGACCCAAGCACGGGAGAGAAAGTTTTCTTTGGCGAATACTTAATGAATGCCCAAGGAGAAGATGTTGTCGCAGGAATCAGGACTCCTGCTCCTATAAATGAATACTCAAAAAATGAATCTAATAAAGCTCTTAAAACCTTAGAAGAAGTTCAAAGATCTTCTTATGATACTTTAGTGGATATCTATCAAAAGCTTGAGGTCCATTATAAAGACATGCAAGATATCGAGTTTACGATTGAAAATAGTGTTCTCTATATTCTGCAAACGAGAAACGGTAAAAGGACTGCGGCCGCTGCGGTAAAGATCGCTGCAGATCTTGTTGGTGAAGGCATTCTTGGTAAAGAAGAAGCGATTCTTCGTGTTGACCCAGAGGATCTTAATCAGCTTTTACACCCAAGACTTGACCCTAAAGCATCAATGACTATTTTAACCTCGGGGCTTCCTGCATCCCCTGGTGCGGCTTCTGGTACCATTTGTTTTAATAGTGAGTCGGCAACATCAAAAGCAGAAGCAGGTGAGAAAGTTATTCTTGTGCGCCAGGAAACGTCACCTGAAGATATTGCGGGGATGGTTGCCTCTCAAGGAATTCTTACCGCGAGAGGGGGAATGACTTCTCATGCCGCGGTTGTTGCTCGAGGAATGGGCAAGCCATGTGTCGCGGGTTGTTCAAGTATTACGATTAGTTATTCTGAAGGCACCGTTAAAATTGCTGGAAAAGTATTTAAAGAAGGTGACTCTCTTACTATTGATGGCGGAACTGGGGAAGTGATGGAAGGGATTGTTCCCACCATTGCGGCAAAGATTAGCGATGAATTTGCTTCTTTTATGGCTTGGGCGGATGAGTATAGAAGGCTAGGTGTTCGCACTAATGCAGATAATCCCGAAGACTCGAAAGTCGCGATAAACTTTGGTGCTGAAGGCATTGGGCTTTGTCGAACAGAGCATATGTTCTTTGAACCAGAAAGGATTCTTGCAGTACGCGAGATGATTTTTTCTGTTGAATTAGAAGCAAGAAAGCGCGCTTTAGCAAAACTTCTTCCCTATCAGAAAGAAGATTTCAAGGGCATATATAAGGTAATGGACGGCAAACCTGTTAATATTAGGCTTCTTGATCCTCCTTTGCATGAATTTCTACCTCACTCTCAAGAAGAAAAGGAAGAGCTTGCGGAATACCTCTCTCTTGATATTAAAGAAATTGAAACTCGCGGGGACAAACTAGAAGAGTTTAACCCTATGCTTGGTCATCGAGGCTGTAGACTCGCTGTTACCTATCCAGAAATTTACGACATGCAAGTGCGGGCCATAATGGAGGCCGCAGTTGAAAGTGTAGAGGCTGGAATAAAGGTAATACCAGAAATAATGATTCCGCTTGTTGGTCTCTCAAAGGAATTAGAGCTTCTAAGAAAAAATGCAGAAGCAGTTATTGCTGATGTTTTTAAAGAAAAAGGTAAAACGATTGAGTATAAAATTGGAACCATGATTGAGCTTCCCCGCGCAGCTATCACTGCAGGAGAGATTGCAACTCATGCAGACTTCTTCTCCTTTGGAACGAATGATTTGACTCAAACAACTTTTGGCCTATCTCGAGATGACGCTGGAAAATTTCTTCCGGATTACACTAAAAAAGAGATTTTAAAGAGGGATCCCTTTGTGGCCCTTGACCAAGAAGGTGTTGGATTTCTGGTTTCCCATGCAGTGAAAGAGGGCAGAAGAACCAATTCTTCCATGCATATGGGAATCTGTGGTGAGCATGGAGGAGAGCCGTCCTCTATTGATTTCTGTCATCGAAGCGGGCTTGATTATGTGAGCTGTTCACCTTTTAGAGTTCCTATTGCTCGCTTGGCAGCAGCTCAAGCAAATCTTCGAAATTTATGATCGATAAGGCCAGAGAACTCATTATAAAGTCTTGCAAAAGGCAGGATTTTGATCATCTGGCCCTTTGTTATTTTGATCTCTCAAATAAAAATTCTCAAAGTCTTGAGTTTCATAATGGTCTTGAAGGGTCGATTGAGAATTTCTACTTCGACTTAGCTAGTATGACGAAGGTCCTAGGAATGGGCCTGTTGCGAGTTAAAAGACCGCAACTTTTCAAAGGTGATAAGGAATTACTACTCGAGCATCGAGGGGGCCTTCCTCGCTGGGCGATCCTTGGAAAGACGAGTTGGCAAGAAACTGTAAAACGTTTTGAAATTAAGGCCTCAGACACTGAATACTCTGACCTTTCTATGCTCAGGCTTATGCTGACCTTAGAGGAAGAGGAGGATCGGTCTTTTTATGAACTGGTTAAAGATCAATTCTCAAAAGAAGTTTGTTTTTGGAAAGACCTTCCCGAAAATGCCACTTGCCCTGACACCGGAATTCGTAAAGGCAATATCATTAACGGAGTTGTGAATGATGATAATTGTTTTAAAATCAATCGATTCTGTTCCCATGCAGGCCTCTTTGGAACCATCGAGGGTGTAAGAGAAATGCTGTTTAGGGCACAACAAGAGTACCAACTTACTGGGATAATGCAGGATGCTTTTAAGGAGGGGAGAACCAATCGCTTTCTCTATGGTTGGGATACGGTAAGTGACCCTAGTAAAAGCCTTGCGGGAAAAAATGCTCCCTCTCAAACCTTTGGCCACCTTGGCTTCACGGGCACTAGCGTTTGGATAGATGCACAGAGTGGAAAGGGTTGGATTTTACTCACCAATGCCACTCGTAAGTATTGGTATAATCGCAGCGAAATCAATGCCTTAAGAATTTCTTTAGGCCAGCTTCTCTGGAATAAATAATACTAAACCTTTTTCGTCAGGTACCGATAAGTTTTTATATTAAACCTATATAAAGACTCAATGGAAACAATTAGAAGAACATCCCTATTTCTCTTCGCCTTAGCTGCCCTTAGCTTAGCTTTATTTTCATCTTGTTCTCGGTTGGGCATCGAAGGGTCACTTGTTGCTCAAGGCAAGAGGAATCCTGCAGCAGTAGAATTTAGCTGCAACGAACTCATCCGAGAGGTTCTTCAAACTAAGTTTATTAAATCAAAAGACAATTTTAAAAAGGCCCTCAAGAAAAATTTTACTGCTAGAAAAGCAAGAACTATTGAGCAAAATTTAGATGCCCTACTTTTTATCGATTACAAGCATGCTTACCCCTTACTTAAAGATATCTATGCAGGTCAGAAGTACCTTTTTACTGAATCTATTTTTGACCTTTACAGTAATAGTGGAGGCAGTAAGGTCTTTAAAAATTATGTTCAAGCTTCAAAGTTTCTTTTAGAGAATAAGCCTGATTTTTCGATTGATTCACTAAAGAGAGTTCACTCTTTAATGATGAAGGGGCCTATTGATGGCATCCCTGAGGGAAGGATTGGAACATTTAGGCGAGAGGACATTATCGGAAATGTCCCTGCTGGATATGACCTTAATGAAAAACAGTTTCAAGCCTTAGTCGATAATCCTTATATTAATACAGAGAGGCTTAAAGAGAGTGCAAATGGCTATGTTGGATATATTGGTTATCCCAATGCCGCCTACAATACCTCTGAAGTAATGGAGATTATTGCAAAAAGAAATGAAGATCTTCATGAAAAGCTCGTTGCCTTTAAATCAAAAAATATCACTCAAGGTGGTGAGTTTGAAGAGCTTACGGGAAGCCTTATTAATGAGCTTACGGAAGACCTTCTTGATTGGTTTGTTAAACAAAAAGACCAAATTGGTCCTATTGATAACGTAAGAAAATTTAAAAAATATGTGAAACTTGTTGCGCAATACCAGCGTGGCTTAGTTTCGATTCACCCTTTCTATGACGGTAACGGAAGAAGTATTCGTCAGTTTGCTCTTTATTATCCCTTTTGGGTTGAAGGGCTTCCTCCTCCTCGAATAGTTGATGTCAATAATGATCTTTATACATCATTAGATGACTGGTCAGAGCAAATTTCTGATGGAGTGATTTCCTCACACCGACTTTTTACCGAACTCTCGAAAAGGCTAGCAGCTCCAGAATACAGACTTGGTTCAGCGCCAGAATTACTCTTTCCCAATATTCCTAAAGAAGTAAAGGTGACCTTTAGAAGTCAGAAGCCGCGCAAGACAATCAAGGGTAAAAGAGTTATGGAAGTTGATGGCCCTCAATTTTCGGAATATGTTTTTACAAGAATTAAATCAGAAGAGGGTTTAGAAGAAAGGTATCTAACAGATCCCGATACCGTTTTGAAAGAGTTGAGTGAAGATTATATCAAGTTTGCTGAATCTTCTTACATGGATTACAGGCATGCGAAATTTGGGGACGAGTTTATTGGTCTTGAGTTTGTGGAGCAAGACTTCATAGAAACATTTGCAGACCAATCTTATAAGAAGAAAGATAAGTGGCTACGTAAAATGGAGCGTTGGTATAATGACCAAACTATTTGGCGTGGTCTGTCTCGCCAAAACCAAGAAATAGAGGAATCGGAGATCGTATCTATGTTCTCTAACCTTCACTATCAGTTCGTGTCTAATCATGCTCTGTCTTTCTCTAGGGAACCCGACAAGATGCTTAGTACTGTTATGGATGATTTTAAAGATTATAATAAACAAATTATTGATGGAGGCATCGTAAGGATGGCCAAAGACCACTCCGAGTCAGGACCTCTCTATGGTGAGAGTTATGGTTACTCCACATCAAAGAAATGGGAAGTTGGTAGGGCGTTTGCCATGGGTGCAATGGTTGTGGCCGAATATGGTCAACATTGGGATCACCAGCACCTTTTAAAATCAAGAGTTCTTGTTGGTATGAAAGAAGCAAGAAAAGATGTGGATTTAGGTCGACTAAAGCAGCTAAGAAACGAATTTTCATATAAATACCCTCGTCAGGTTGAAGTCATGGGAGTTGGAGGTGCTGATCCGGATTCTGTGATGTTTGTTCAGCTAATCAACGCAGAGGGCGATGCTTATCTTTCATATGTAAGGAACCCCAAGAAGCCGAGTGAAATACTTGTCTTTGAAGGTGATATTCAAGATACCTCCAAGCTGCCAAGAAACCCGCTGAAAAGAATTAACCTCCCTTAGCAAAAATAGGTCCTATGCTTTAAAATATCCCAATATTTAATACAAAAGGGATATTGGTGAATCTTAAAAATAGATTAGATCTCGAAGGCCTTCTTCAAAAAAGAAATGATATCAAGAAAATATTCTTTTACAGAATCTGTGGCACGGGTATGGGTGCAGCGGCCTGCCTTTTGAGAGAAAAAGGCTTTGAAGTTGAAGGCGGTGATCTTAACTTCTTTCCACCAATGTCTGATTATCTAAAAGAAACAGGGATTCCCCTCCATAACCTAGACGAGTTTGATTTCAATACACTTAAAGAGTTTGATCTTGTCGTTGTGGGAAATGTTGTGCCAAGAAGTGGAGATGACGCTCGAAAAATTGAAGAAGTCGGAACTTACTTTTGCTCTTTTCCAGCTTTACTTGGCGCCTTAGTTCTTCATGACATAAACGTCATTGGTATTGCAGGCACTCATGGGAAAACCACCACTACCTACTTTATGGAACAGCTCTTTGAAAAGCTTGGTGAAAAACCAGGCTACTTCATCGGTGGAGTTTTGGAGGGAAAGCCGTCTTCAACTCTTGGTGATGGGAAGTACTTTTTCATCGAATCAGATGAGTATGACTCATCTTACTTTGAAAAAATAAGTAAGTTTCGTAGTTATTCGCTTAATCACATGATTTTGACTTCGCTTGAATATGATCACGCGGATATCTTTGATGATATCGAAGATATTAAAAAAGAATTTGAACATGTTATCCCTAACTTGAAAGGTCGAATTATTTGCAATGGTGATTATGATGCCATTGAAGATTTAAAGATTAAATACCCCAAGAGAGACTGGTTGGTATACGGGGATCATTCTGATCATGGTCCTTTTAATATTGTAGAAGAACAACTAACGACCACGTTTGAGCTATCCTATAAAGGTGATAAGAAACTTTTTAAAACAAATGTTATCGGAAAGCATAATATTTTAAACCTAACTACCTGTATTCTTTTTGCCCTTAGTGAAGGGTTTCCTTGCGAGAAGATTAATAACTCTATTGGTGACCTGAAGTTTGTAAAAAGACGTCAAGAGGTTCGCGGCCTTTATCGTAATATGCTGGTTATAGATGACTTTGCTCATCACCCTAGAAGTGTAAAATGTACAATTGATGCTATCAAAGTTCGATACCCTGATAAGGAAATAGCAGTTGTTCTCGAACCTAACTCAGCAACAGCGAGAAGTAATATCTTCCAAGATGAGTTCTACGAATCGCTACGAAATAGTAATCACGTAATCTTAGCGAAGCCTAGTAGGGCCACGACAGTAAAAAGCGCTCAAAACCTCAACTTTGAGCTAATTGCAGAAAATTTAAAATTTGGTGGTGTAAAGGCAGAGGTTGTCGCCGAACTAAGTGACCTCCGCAGTGCAATTGATAAGCTTGCTTCTACAGAAACTGTATTGCTGGTCTTAAGTAATGGTACTTGTTTGGATCTTTGGAAGTCTGACTTTGTCAGTGAGTTGAAACCTTTTGAAAAAAATTAAACCTCTCCTCCTTCTATTTAGCTATCTTTTTAGTCAAGCCGCTCTTACTAGCGATTTTGATGCTCTTTCTAAAGAAGTAAAGAAGTCAAAGAAGAGCATAATTAAAGAATATTGGAAGCATCACAAGAACTTTACCCGCAAAGCGTGTCGCCCTGGTACTGAGGAAGAGTTTTGGAAAAAGTTTAGAAACTTTCGAGGTGATGGTCATTATCTCCCAAGAAATGTTGAAGGTGGCTTAGACGGTAAAACTCTTAATCGTTTTGTGCCTGAGCTACAAAAAAAGCAAAAGTGGATTCAAAGTCAAAGAGATTCATTAAAGAAAATAGAGAGTTTTAAAAGTCTTCTCGAAACTCTTAAAAAGCTCGAAGAGGATGTTAAATACCTTGTTTCACTAAAAGAAAAATATGAGGAAGCTGAGAGTGACTCAGTAAAGATCTCCCTTAAAAATAAATCCAAATACAAGCTCATCCTTTTTAAAAAAGAATTCTCGGATTTTCTAAAGAAGGTTCCTTTCCTCACTTCTTATAGGTTTCCTGTTGACCATTTTGAATTGCGAGAAAATTACGATGAAGTAAAAGAAAGTAATAACGAAAAAGAAAAACGCCGAGCGAATGAAGTTTATTTCTATCGTAAAGTTGTGCAAGATGGAGCGCAAAACCCAAACCGCTCTCATAGTGATACCTTTCTAAGGGCCATGCTCGATACTCTTTCCCTTTCCATGAAGGATAGCCCTGAGTTTATACCCGAAGATCTGCGCTACGATCTCAACTCTGCGTTTTATGGGCTAGAGAAACAGTTGAAGCGGGGACCAGGCGGGCAGGCCCGTCGCTTCGAGGAATGGAATGAGCGCGTTGGTCGCATGTTGGACTTTTATAACTCTCTTAAGAAGAATAAGGTGAAGGTTGGTACTCACTTTGAAACAGGTGACCAAATTGTTAAAACTCAGGCCAAGGCAAGAAAAGAGCTAAAAGAGTTCGTCTTTAATAAACATAAAGAAGTGTTTAACTACTGGGCCGACAAAGACGAAGTCTACCGTGCCATCTATGTCATCACGACAACTCTTTTTAATGAAGTAGGCTCCATTGATGGCCATCATGCCCTTGAAAGAAAGGATGTGACACAAGTTGTTCTTAATCGTGTTCATAACCCTAAATATAATTTTATTCCAGAAACTGATTTTCTCTATCCCTATTTTGTTGAAGGGCGAACTAAAGAAGCACTATCTAAATATTCCTGGCTCAATGTGATGTTTAAAGAAGGGGAGTTTTCCTATACTTATTACTTTATCCACGGTGCTGTTAGAGTTTTCTGCCCTGATATGACTCGTGTAGGAAGGCGGCTACGGGAGAGAAACTTAAAAATTGCCCTAGAGCGCCTAGAGAATCCGAATGGCCCTTTCAAAGGTTTGAGGTACTTTTCACGTGCAAGTATGTTGGGTCGAATCAGTATGGATAAAATTTGGAAGGACTATCGTCCAATTTCAGAGAGGGCCGGGGTTCGCTTAAAAAACGGGGAAGCTGCACTTTTCAAGAAGTATAAAGCAGGTGATTATGCCTATCGTTATCACTTTTATGATGACATAGGACGTCGTTTTAAAGTTATTGAAATCGATGACACAGTCTATGCTTTGGAGGTGTCGTCGAACCATCTCTATACTTACCGAAACCCCCATTACTTCAAATACTTTGAGCCAAACTGAGGCTAATTGTTGTCCTCTTGTATTGGTCGATGTAGTATCTTTTGATTAGTGTAATATTTGTTTAGAAAATTTATTTAGACTTTAGAATTATTGATATTTTTTTTAGGAGAAACTCCATGTTAAAGAATTATGTTTTCACTTCTGAATCAGTTACCGAAGGCCACCCAGATAAAATGGCAGATGGAATTTCGGACGCAGTCCTCGATGCAATGCTTGCTCAAGACCCAAAGTCACGAGTCGCTTGCGAAACGATGATCACAACCGGTATGGCCGTTATCGCTGGTGAAGTTACAACTAAAGCTCAAGTTGATTTCCAGGAAATTATCAGAAATAAAATCAAAGATATTGGCTACGATCACTCTGATAAAGGTTTTGATTGTCATACTTGTAGTGTTCTTGTGGCACTTGATAAGCAATCTCCTGACATCGCTCAGGGTGTGAACGAAGGCGAAGGTGATCACAAAGAGCAAGGTGCTGGCGACCAGGGTCTTATGTTTGGTTACGCGGTTAATGAAGCTGACAATCTTATGCCGTATACAATTGACCTCTCTCACAAGCTTTCCATGAGACTTACTGAGGTTCGTAAAAATGGAACAGTGGCTGACTTTAGACCAGATGGAAAAACTCAGGTCTCTGCCGAATACGTTGATGGTAAGATTTCAAAGATAACAAATATTGTCATCTCTACTCAGCATGCGGAGTCTATGACTCAAGCTCAGGTTCAAGAAGCCTTAAGAGAAGAAGTTATCAAAAAAGTAATTCCTAAAGAGTTTATGGATAACAGCACTAAGGTATGGTTAAACCCAACTGGTAAATTTGTTATCGGTGGACCAATGGGAGACTGTGGTCTTACTGGTAGAAAAATTATTGTTGATACTTACGGAGGTCACGGTGCTCACGGTGGTGGTGCATTTAGTGGTAAAGATCCTTCTAAAGTGGATCGCTCTGCTGCTTATGCTGCAAGACATGTGGCAAAGCATATCGTTGCTGCTGGACTTGCTGATCGTGCTCTTGTTCAGGTTGCTTATGCTATTGGTGTGGCCGAGCCAATGAGTTTTCTTGTTGATACTTACGGTACTGAAAAAGTTGATCTAAGTAAGCTAACAGCTGCAGTGAATGCTACTTTTGATATGAAACCAAAATCAATCATAGATAGACTTAGTCTTCTTAAGCCTATTTATGGGCAAAGCTCAGCTTACGGACACTTTGGTAGAGATATTTTTCCGTGGGAAAAACTCGACATGCTTGATGAGCTAAAAAGTCACTTCTAAGAAAGTTAAAAACTACTGATATAAAGAAAGCCCCATTATATGGGGCTTTTTTTATGCACAGAATTTAATGTTCGGGTAAAATAATTAAATGAGTACAGTCTTAGATATTCTCTTTTTTGTCTTTAGGTACATTCCTTTTTGGAGCATTCCTTTGATGCTTATTTGTATTCAATTCGCGATTATTTTTTGGGTTAAGGAAGTCTTTTATATTTCCTATATCCTCTATGGTGTTACTGCAATTTGTGGACTTTTTTTAATCTATTATATCTATGCTGGAAGCCCTGATAACGCGGCGAAAATTCTGGATGACTTGTTGCGTGGTGTCTGACTAACCCCTCGTTTTTAATAGTGTTAGAAAAGGAAAGTCTTTCCGGGTGTCGATAAATTGACACTGCCCGAGTGTTTGGCTACGATTTTGAAGACTTCAAGGGAATAGAAGTCGACAACAACAAGGGACAACAGTGAAAGACTTCGATTTTCTTCATGCTACATTTGATGAGCTGAAGCCTAAGGATGATTCAAAACCATTGCCTACCATCTATCTTGTGGAAGATGATCAAATTTTAGGTCGCGCCATTCAACGCTACCTAAAGAAATCTCTTGGCCTTGAAGTGGTCTTCTTTGATAACCCGAATAGTTGTATTGAATTTCTCAATAAAGAAAAATTAAGTAATCCTGATATGGATCCCTTCTGCCTTGTCTCAGATATTAGTTTTAATGAGGGAGGTACAGACGGTCTTCTTCTTATTGACCTGTTAAAAGAGAAGGGCCTTGAGTTTGTCTCCATCGTTATGACTGGCTTTGCTTCGATTGAAACAGCGATTATGGCGACAAAGAAAGGTGTATTCCATTACCTGACAAAACCCTTTGAACTTGAAATTTTATCAGATTTGGTTGTTAAAGCACTCACTTTGAAACTTGGATATGCAAAAGAGAGAATCATTCAGGCCAAGCAAAAAAGAGAGGACCAAGAGACAGTAAGAAATCGCAGCATGGGTCCTTATAGTAGTAAAATTACTCTGGAAGCTCCAGAGGATGAGGATATTTTCTGCGGCATGATTGGGCGTTCTCTGGAAATGAAAAAGGTTTTTGAGAGAATTTCTAAAGTAGCCGCTAGTGATTCTACGGTACTTATTCACGGTCCCTCAGGAACAGGTAAAGAGCTTGTGGCCCGTGCGATTCACCGCTTGTCTCCTAGAAGGCCTAATGATCTTGTTGGTGTGAACTGCGGGGCAATCCCAGGCGAACTTCTTGAGTCAGAGCTTTTTGGCCACGTTAAAGGGGCTTTTACTGGCGCTATTTCTGATCGCAAGGGCCGTTTTGAGATGGCCAATAAAGGAACAATCTTCCTCGATGAGATTGGTGATATGCCACTACTTCTTCAAGTGAAGCTTTTGCGCGTTTTACAAAATCGTGAGATTGAGCGCGTTGGGGCTACGAGTACCATGCCTATTGATGTGCGTATTATCACGGCAACTCACCGTGACCTCGATAAAGCGGTAGCAGAAAATGACTTTAGGGAAGACCTTTTCTATCGCCTCAACGTTATTCCCGTCACTCTTCCTGCGCTATCTGAGAGAAGAGAAGACCTGCCTTTATTAATTAGTTACTTCTTATCTCGCTTTGTTTCGGCAGACGGCAGAAATAATATCGACTTTGCAGATGATGTCTTAGAGATTCTTCTGACTTATAACTGGCCAGGGAATGTGCGAGAGCTCGAAAACCTTATTGAAAGGCTTGTTATCCTTAGAGGTGGTAATACTATTAAGACCTCAGACCTACCTGCAAAGTTTCTCCATCATCGTCCTGATAAGCAAAAGTCTTTTCAAGGTCTCATTGATCTTCCAAATACAGGACTAGATCTAAAGAAGACTTTGTCTGAAATTGAAGACTCTCTCATCCTTCAAGCTTTGGACCATACAAGTGGTAATAAGAACCAAGCTTCAAAGCTTCTGCACATGAATCGAACGACACTTATTGAAAAGATGAAGAAAAAAGGCTTGATGGATCAACTCCAGTAGTTAATCTCCAAGCTTTTTCATCGGTTTCATTTTGTCACCACCGCTCAAGGTAAGTCGTTGATTTCGAATATCCCTTAATAACAAAGGCCGACCGTCAAACTTTAAACAGGGAATTTTCTTCCTGCGAGCAAATATTTCCTTTTAATTTTTGCTGAAAGCGTTAGAATAAAGAAGTCGAAGAACTTAGGAAGAGTTTAAAGACAGCGAGTTTAATTGTGATTTGAAGTTTGGGTTTCTCTTAAATTTTAAATCAATGAGACAGGAAGTTTCATCTCTATGAGAAAAAAGTTCATCAAAGTTTTGACACTGACAGCATGCTTACTAGGAATATTTTTTCCTGCGGCAAATATTTATGGTCAGTCCACGAGCATAGTCAATAGCGAACAGGCCAAGACTCACTTAAGGTGGAATATCTTTACTGAAAAAGAAAATGTCATTGTTGAAAGAAGAACGGGAAGAGTGTTAATTAAAACTCTTAATACAGATTTTTATAATCAAGCAAAAGAAGCTATTCAAAAAATGAGTAATAATAATTCCTATATAAAGAAGGTGAACTTTAATCTTCCTCGCGAGAATAATGTATCAACAATTGAAGTCGTCCTTAAAGACGAAAATGTTGAAGTCTTTAATTTCTTTAGAGAAAGGGATAGAAAGCATGTTTTCGACTTCTGGAGAGAAGATGACGACAAGCTTGTCCCAGTGAAAGATAAAGTGGCAACAAAGAGTAATAAGCCTGAACCAAAGGCAAAGAGTTTACCAAAACTATTAAAGAGGCCCTCTAAAGCCACTAAAAAGACCGCTTTTCGCGCTATTCAGGTTCCTAAGAAAATAGAGAGAAACCCTAATTACAGGGATTTTCGTTATGGTGCTTCTTTTATATGGAACTATGAAGGTTTCGGTCCAGAGTTGCCAAAGACATTTGAAATGGCTTCAAAGACTCCTGAATATTTCTTCCCTCTTAAAAATCGTGAGTATCAGAAAAATGATAAGGAAGCGCACTTACAATTGGCCCTTAACTTTTATCGTAAAAAGAAATATGGATTGATGTATAAATCGATAAAGCTTTTTCAAGAAAAGTATGGCGCTGATGACTCCTTAGACTTTATCGAATATATGAAAGCTAACGCTATCCTTCGTGACAATATTGCGGACGGAAATCGTGAACCTTTGAAGATGGCCATCAATATGCTGACTTCAGTCGCAGGACGATCAAAGAATTATGACCTTCAAAAAGCGGTTTATAAGTATCTACTTCAGTACTATCAAATTAATAATGAGTATGTTGAAGGCTTATCTATTGCCAAGCGATTCTATGTCTCCTCCAAGGAGAACTTTGACTATGAAGAGAGTCAGTATGCAGCGGAAGCAATCCTTTATAATCTTGCGGAACTTAATCAAATAGAGAAAGTTAAAGAGGTTTTAAAAGAGAAGACCATCCAAAAGATTATTCCTAAAAGTCGTCTTATGGCATATAAGATTTATGTTGCTCATAAGTTGGGAGACATGGATGAAGTGTTAAGAACATTTGAGAGTTCTGTAAATGGTATGGCCAAACCTATCTTGCCTTCGGTTATCTATAATGTAGCCGAGGCTTACTTCAGAGGTGCTCAATATGAGAAGTCTATTAAGCTCTTTGATGAATTTTTAACGGAATATTCTTTTCATGGAAAAGCTAGCCACTCTCGTCTAAGGATTGCGATTGCA
>Ga0136600_1000649_pt1 | contig 18296 bp, 18 predicted proteins | sample AntRauMFilla2698_FD_104634 | JGI IMG/M metagenome (GOLD analysis project Ga0136600, IMG submission 104634) | Saline lake microbial communities from Rauer Islands, Antarctica - Metagenome Filla 2 #698 | ecosystem: Environmental > Aquatic > Non-marine Saline and Alkaline > Saline | place...
AAAGTCACGCGCCCGTCATGGCGCGGCGATGTTGACGGCAAAGCCGACCTTGTCGAAGAAATTATCCGTGTTCACGGCCTTGATAATGTACAGGCAATCTCGCTTGAAAAACCAACAACATTAACGCAGCCCGCCGAAACCGCGCGCTCCTCCAGCGTTCGCAAAGCCCGCACCATTTTGGCCCAGCGCGGCATGCAGGAAAGCATTACCTATTCCTTTTTGCCGTCTTCCCAAGCAACCGCCTTTGCCGCCAATGATTATGATACAAGCGCCCTTAAACTTTTAAACCCGATCAGCACCGATATGGATCAAATGCGTCCGTCTCTTCTGCCAAATCTGATTGTGGCCGCAGGACAAAACAAAGATAAAGGCGTTCCCAGCACGGCCATCTTCGAAGTCGGCCCCGCTTATTTCAATAGCTCGATTAAAGGCCAGCGCATTGTTGCCGCAGGCGTTCGTTTTGGCAGTTTGGGCGCAAAACACTGGTCAGGCACAGAAGCCAGCCGGGACGCCGATATTTATGACGTGAAAGCAGACGCGCTTGCCGCATTGGACGCCATCGGCGCGCCCGCAGGCAACGCCCAGATATCGGCCGATGCGCCCGATTATTTCCATCCCGGACGATCCGGCGCGCTGCGTCTTGGTAAAAATGTGCTCGCCTATTTCGGCGAAGTGCATCCGGCCGTGATGCAAGAGCTGGGGATCAAGGGCCGTATGCAGGCGTTTGAAGTCTTCATTGAAAACGCCCCGCAAGCACGCAAGAAAAGCGCAGCGAAAAAGCTGCTGCAAATTTCGCCGCTCCAGCCTGTTTATCGCGACTTTGCCTTTATTGTAAATGAAGATGTAAAAGCCGATGACATTGTCCGCGCCGCAACAGCCACAGACAAAAATCTGATTACGAATGTGACTATCTTTGATGTGTATCAGGGCGCAGGCGTTGAAGACGGCAAAAAATCGGTTGCCATTAATGTGACATTACAGCCAAACGAGAAAACACTGACAGACAAAGATCTGGAAACACTCTCGGGCAAGCTGGTTGATAATGTAAGCCACAAAACAGGCGGAACATTACGCGGTTAGAGGCTGCGGTACATTAATTTCGCCGTTTTTAAAACGATCCTCGAATGTCACAAAGTGCATATGGCGCGGCTGGCTCTGCTGTTTGACAGCCCGCATGCGGAAATACCGCGATAACCTGTTTGGCGATTCAACCCATCTGCGAGAGATAGTCTCTTCACCGAAATATTGCCGCGTAACATCAAGCGCGCCGCTGGCACAATTATTGAACAGCAAATGATAACGTGTCGTGTTCTGTGAACGTGTTTCCAAATCTTGTAAAATCTTTGCATGATTTTCAGGCGTTATATCAATATCTAGCCGTTCATGATAACGATCACTTGAAAATTCATCTTTTATAAAGCCGCCCTTCATACCAATCGTCATCGCCTTCATCGTACAACATAACGTAATCATCGAATCGACAAAAAAATCGATAAATTTTAGCGGCTTATGCAGGGCCCTCACGACTTTGGATGCCGCAGGAAGCAAAAGCGTTTTGCCTAAAACCCAAGAGAGAATTTTCGATTTCGGCGGCAGATCTGATGCGAAATGAAAGCCTTGCCGCTGACCCTGATGATCCGAAAGTTCAATTTTGACCGTGCCATGTGTCGGAAGAAAGCGCGAAGCATAAGGCTTTGGCAACTGCTCCATAAAGGCTTTCTCGTTTTTGCTAAAGGAGGGCCAATCGCGGCGCACCTGCAATGAAAAACGACATGACAATTCTTGACTTTCCATAGCGCATCATAGACAAGAGCGCTCTTTAAAAGCAAGATTTTATTTTTCGCTGCCCTGCCCTAACTCCTCTTCCAGAATGTCTTTGCGGGATAATTTGCCAATCATGGTTTTGGGTAGGGGCTCTGTGCGAAATTCTATTCTTTTGGGGATTTCGATCTTGGATAAATTCTCGACCAGAAATTCTTTCATATCGCTGATATTCATTTCTTGTCCGTCTTTAAGTTTGATCCAAGCTTTCACAATTTCCCCGCGCTTGTCATCAGGCAGCCCCGCGACAATACATTCCTCAACGGCAGGATGCAGGTAAATGGCCTCTTCGACATGGCGCGGATAGACATTATAACCATTAGTGATAATCAAATCCTTGATACGGTCTACGATAAAGACATAGCCATCTGCGTCCATATAAGCGATATCGCCTGTATATAAACGCGGCCCGAACTCATGATCATAATCCCGCAATACATCGGCTGTGGCGTCCTCGCGGTTTTTGTAGCCCAGCATCACTTGCGGCCCGCGAATACACAGCTCTCCGCGCTTCCCCAGCGGTATATGTGTCACCTTATCTTCCGGGTCTATAATTTCAATGATAGTCCCCGGCAGCGGCAGACCAATAGAACCGGCTTTATTTTCCCCTTCAATCGGATTGGCGCATGCCACGGGCGAGGATTCGGACAAGCCGTACCCTTCAACAACAGTGCACCCCGTATTGCTTTCAAAGTTTCTTTTAACCTCCGCAGGCAGCGGCGCCCCGCCCGATATACAATAGCGAAGAGACTTGAGATTAAAATGTGATAGCTTCGGGTGATTATTAATCGCGCCATAAATCGCAGGCACAGCCGGAAAATAATGCGGTTTTTTCTTGGAAATTAGCTTTAATGTTTTATCAAGCTCAAATCGCGGCAAAGCCACAATTTCAAAGCCCGAACGCACCGATTTATTCATCACCGTTGTCATCGCAAACACATGAAAAAACGGCAACACACCGAGCATACGCTCTTCTCCAGCGCGTGTTTTATAAAACCAGCGCGCAGATTGATCTATATTTGCCGTGACATTTGCGTGAGTGAGCATCGCGCCCTTGGGAATGCCTGTTGTGCCGCCTGTATATTGAATAACCGCGACATCCACCTTTGGGTCAATATCGACAGGCTTAAAATCCCCGTTATTTTTTGTAATATCGCTATAATCCACAAAACCGTTTTTAAATTCGCCAGACCAAAGCTCTTTGCCTTTAACCAGTTTAAATAATAGACTTTTAGGAAATGGTAGAATATCCGTAAACGGACAAACAATAACTTTTTTCAAACGCGTATCCTGCAAAACCGCTTCCATCTTATCGGTCAACATAACAAGATCTGTTGTTATCATGAAATCCGTTTCACTGTCTTCGATCTGATGCTTTAATTCGCGCGGAACATAAAGCGGGTTATAATTTACCACAGTCGCGCCAATGGCCGCAGCCGCGTAATACCCGATTACAAAATAAGGCGAGTTGGGCAAAAACAGACCTATTTTATCGCCCTTTTGAACGCCCATAGATTGCAAGCCGGCTGCCAATTTATGAACAGCCTCACCGATCTGCGTCCAGTTCATCTTCTTGCCAAGAAAATCAAAAGCAGGCCTTGCGCCATACTTTTCGAGTGTCTGCGCCAACACATCATACACAGGACAAACAGAAACGGGATCATGCCAGTTTACTGCTGCGGGATAATTTTTAAGCCATGGATAAGAAGATGTCTCGGCGGGCTGCGTCATATATACTCCTTTTGCGTGATCTGAATAATCAGGGTTCAGAAGAAAAAACTTTGTTACCCCTCCATAATATCACAAAAACTTATAATTTTCCGTTATTTTCAAACACAAAGACATTAAATTTTAATAGCCCCTATTTCTCTTAAGAAAAATATATTGCAACCATTGGTAATTATGATATACAACCGTATATACATTATAAGTTTATGGTTTATACATATTGATGCTTAGGTCAAAAATAACCGTAACATGGTAAAAAGAGACTAAAGCGTCTTCATATGATGAAAGCCCGCAAAAAAACTATACAAACGCCGCAAAAGATCGCGACCAAAGCGCTTTATGATCACAATGATAACCCGTTGCAAAATCACCGCACGGTTGAAACACGCCTCAAATGGTTTAACCAGCCCAAAGGCTTTGGCTTTGTTGTGCCCGATGACAACGAAGAAGACGCATTTCTTCATATCACAGCATTGCAAAAGGTCGGTCTTAATACAATCGGCGAAAATGCGCGTTTGATCTGCGAAATCGAGACGCGCGATAAGGGCGCAATTGTAACCTCTATTGAGAGCGTACTTGATGTTGGCGAGATACCAGATGATATTTCACAGCAAATGCTGACCGAGGATTGTGATATGGGTGAAACCTATATTTTATCGGGCGTTGTGAAATGGTATAAACCGAAAAAAGATTACGGCTTCATTTCCCCGAATGATGGCATGAAAGATGTTTTTATTCATCAAACCTGTCTTGCGAAACTGGGGATCAAAAGGTTATACGAAGGACAAAAAGTCGAGATGCTCGTGCGTAATGTCTTAAAAGGCCGCGAGGTTATTAAGCTGAAAATTATGGACAGCGCTCAAGATTAGCACGAATTTAAAAAACGCCCCTGCAGATCTTTATCTTCCTTAAACACACCGGTAAATGTCGATGTCACGGTTGAACTACCGGGTTTTGCAACGCCGCGATGGCTCATGCAATGATGAACCGCGTCAATATAAACCGCAACGCCGCGTGGCTCTAGAGTGTTATCAATCACATCGGCAATCTGGCGCGTCATATTCTCCTGTGACACCATACGCTTTGCGTAAATATCGACAATACGCGCAAGCTTGCTGATACCCACCACTTTTTTACCGGGCCAATAAGCGACATGCGCATGACCGACGATGGGCACAATGTGATGCTCGCAATGCGAGGTAAAAGTGATATTCTTCACCAGTACAAAATCATCATAGCCGACAATATCTTCAAATGTTTTCGCCAGCACAGCCTCCGCATCTTCGCGGTATCCTGAAAAGAACTCTTCATAGGCTTTGGCAACGCGCGAGGGTGTTTCAATCATGCCTGTGCGCTCCGGATCATCGCCTGCCCATTTAATCAATGTACGCACGGCCTCTTCTGCCTCTTCGCGGCTGGGACGCTCAACTTCTTTGAAACTCACCACGTCCGATGTTTTATTATCTTCCGAAGGCTTATTTTCGTGATTTTTATTGCTGCTCATCGCTTATTAACTCTTGTCATGCTTAGTTTTACTTGAATTCTTATGATATATATGCTGTTTTTATCGCGAAAGTCCACCTTAAAAGCGCGTAAAACACATGCACACCACCGAAACACTGAAGCTCAGCAACTCCTTAAACGGGAACAAAGACGATTTCGTGCCGATTGATCCCGATCATGTGCGCGTTTATGCCTGCGGCCCTACCGTTTATAATTTCGCCCATATCGGCAATGCCCGTATGGCAGTGGTGTTTGATCTTCTCGTGCGTGTTCTGCGGACGCTATACCCCAAAGTCACCTATGTCTCCAACATCACCGACGTTGATGACAAAATTATCAAAGCGTCCAAAGACACAAATCAACCGATTGACACAATCACAAAAAAATACGCCGATATCTATAATCAGGACATGAGCGCCCTTGGCGCGGCGCTGCCTGATATACAGCCCCGCGCAACCGACCATATTGATGACATGATTTCCCTGATTACAACCCTGATCGACAAAAATCATGCCTACGCCACAGACAAGGGCGAAGTGCTGTTTCATGTTCCCTCTTTTCCTGCCTATGGCGGCCTGTCCCGCCGCAGCCGCGATGAACAAGTCGCAGGCGCACGCGTCGAAATCAGCAGCCACAAAAAAGACCCTGCCGACTTTATTCTCTGGAAACCAAGCGCGGAAGACGAACCGGGCTGGCCGTCACCATGGGGGCCGAATAATGGCTATGGCCGTCCGGGCTGGCATATTGAATGTTCCGCGATGGCGCAAACGCATTTGGGGCTGCCCTTTGATATCCATGGCGGCGGCGCGGATTTAAAATTCCCGCACCATGAAAATGAAATTGCCCAAAGCTGCTGCGCCCAAGGCGAAACACATGATCTTTCGGCCTTTGCAAAATACTGGGTTCATAATGGTTTTGTAACCGTCGGCGGCGAAAAAATGTCAAAATCCATCGGCAATATCACACTTGTCCATGACTTACTCAATAGCTTTAGCGGCGAAGTCCTCAGACTGACGCTGCTATCAGGTCATTACAAACAGCCCCTTGACTGGTCCGAGGACAAAATAGGCCAAATGAAAAACACGCTGGATGGGTTATATCAAAAACTCTACGATCTGCGCGATGTTGACACCGCCGCAGCGCCGCAAGACGATAATTTTCTATCGGCGCTTTATGATGATCTAAACACACCGCTCGCGCTCTCCGTTCTTGGCACGCTCGCGAAAAACGCCGTTAAAAGCCGCGCGCCCGAAGATAAAGCAAAGCTTATCAGCGCTGGAAAAACACTCGGTATTTTACAAGAAGACCCCGCCATATGGCTCGGTTACAACACAAACAATAATGATGATTTCGACACCGCAAAGCTCGAAGCCTTGCTGCAAGAACGCCAGCAGGCCCGCGCTGCCAAGGATTTCGCCCGCGCCGATGAAATCCGCGATACATTCACCGAAATGGGTCTTGTCATCGAAGACACAGCCGATGGCCCGAAATGGAAACGGGCCTAACGCTTGGTTTTAAAAGCTTCCTCCAGCCCCAGCAAATATTGCGCGCCAAGAGCGCGGTCGTAAAGCCAGTAACCTGCGCGGCCTTTTTCGCCCCAGATAGACCGGCCATGATCGGGGCGAATAGCGCCCTCAAATCCTGTTTCAACCAGCGCCTTCATCACAGACGCTAAATCAAGATCGCCGTCATAATGCGCGCTTTCCTGAAAATCGATTGTGTCGTCTGATACGCGCGTGCGCACAATGTTGCGCATATGCGCGAAATGAATGCGGTCGCCTGCGGTTCTAACCATCTGCGGCAAATCATTATCCGGCAATATACCGTAAGAGCCTGTACAAAAGGTAATCCCGTTCGCAGGGCTGTCGACAAGACCCAGAAGTTTTTTGATTGAGCTTTCATTCTTAATAATACGCGGCAACCCGAACAGCGAAAATGGCGGATCGTCGGGATGGATCGCCAGCTTAACACCGATTTCTTCGGCAACGGGCACAACGGCGCGCAGGAAATACTCTAAGTGCGACCAGTATTTATCTTCGTCAATATCATCATACGCCGCAATCGCGCCGCGCAGCTCCTCGGGCGTATAGGCCTCTTCCCACCCGGGCAGTGATCCACCGTATGAATCAAGATCTTTATGCACGTATATAAGCGCCTTTGATTTATCCGGCAATTCATAGGATAAATCCGTGCGTGTCCAGTCCAGCACAGGCATGAAATTGTAACAGATTACAGGGATTCCGGCCGCGCCTGCATTGCGCAGACTGGTAATCCAGTTTTCAATATATTGATCGCGTGAGGGCAAACCGCGCTTGATATCTTCGTGCAATGGAATGCTCTCGATCACAGTCCATTCAAAACCCGCATCCTCGACTATGGCCTTGCGCTCTTGAATTGCCTCTGATGTCCAAACCTCGCCATTTGGCACATCATGCAAAGCCGTTACGATGCCGCTCATGCCGGGTATTTGTTTTATATTCTGCAGGCTCACCTCATCCTCGGGGCCATACCAACGAAAAGACATTTTCATGCTTTGAGATCTCCTTGTTTGTTTTTTTAAGCAGCCAGCGCAGGCAGCTGATCTTTGGGAATAAAGGCGCCGCGATGCTGTATCACTTCTGCCGCCAGCCTGTGTCCCCACGTGGCCGCCTCAAATGCTGTGCGTCCGCTGAGGCGGGCTGCAATATAGGCCGCGTTAAATGAATCTCCCGCCGATGTTGTGTCCACCACGTTAATATCGGGCTGCGATTCAATGCGCTCTGTCTTGCCGTCAAAATACACAAGCGCGCCTTTATCACCGCATTTGATAACAATTTCGGGAATGCCTGCCGCCTGCATGCGTGCAAGTGTCTGCTCATCGGTTTGATCGCCGAACACAAGGCGGTTTTCATCATTGGTCGGCATCACAATGTCCGTATGTTCGAACATTTTATCCATCCATTTTGCCGCTTGCTCAGGCGTTTCCCAGCCAGCAGGCCGATAATTGGTATCGAACGCCGTTGTAACGCCTTTTTCTTTTGCGCGGCGGTAAAAATCCACCAATTTCTGTTTATTCTCATCCGTTAAAATCATCATCGTAATCGCAGAGCTGTAAACGACATCCGCCTGCAAGGCTTTTTCAAAAATAGCCTCTGATTCCGGCAAATCAAACATTAAACGCGCCGCCGCATCCGATCTGAAATAGCTGTAATCGCGGTTCCCGCGCGGGTCCGTATCGGCAAAATAAAGCCCTGTGTTTTTTTGTTCCGTGCGCATGACCATATCGGTCTCGATACCGTGCGCTTGCCATGCAGCAACAATTTCGCGCCCGAATTTATCCTGCCCCATCGCCGTTAAGTAATGCGCCTGAATATCCAGATCCGCGCCAAGCCAAGCGAGATACTGAATAAAATTCTGGGTATCGCCGGCATAATCGCGGCTGTAGAGACCATCAGGCCTTTGCAGCATCTGGACCATGCATTCGCCAATAGAGATTACTTTCTTTGTCATGGAAACCTTGTTATAAATTAATTCGAGTTTATGTTTAAAATCGCACTTATATTGAGAGTTTTTTATGACCGAGTCAAACAGCTTCACACCTTTCCTGCAAACCATGTTTAAAGACAATGCTGTGTTGCCTGTTGTGTCGGGGTTTGGGTCGACTGAAGAGGCCTGCGCCTATGCCGGCGCCATAAAAGCAGCGGGCATCACCAACATTGAAATAACCCTGCGCAGCGCGGGCGCGGTTGAGCAGATAGCGGCCATAAGACAAGCTGATCCTGCCCTCACGCTTGGCGCGGGAACAGTATACACACCGCAGCAAGTCATGGCTTGCGCCAAAGCGGACGTGCAGTATATCGTAAGCCCAGGCTTTAGCCCGGTGTTAGAAGCGGCCTGTATTGCTGCCAATGTCGCCTATTTACCCGGCGCACTCACCCCGACAGAAATCCAGACACTGCAAGAGCGCGGCTACAAATATTTGAAATTCTTCCCCGCCTCTTTAAATGGCGGCATAGAAACGATGAGAGCCTACGCGTCTGTGTTTTCACAGATCAAATTCTGCTGCACAGGCGGTGTAAATGAAAACAATATTCATGATTATCTCGGTCAAGATAATGTGGCCTGTGTCGGTCTATCAGCCTTAGCGCCGAAAAATATTATAAAAGAAAAAAATTGGCCCGCCCTGACAGAGCTGGCGCAAAGCATAATAAAAGCTGCATAGACGAGAGTATTAAACGATAAACGCCTCAAACTCTTTTTCGTGCACAGCCATAATATGAACAGGCATTTTTGTTTGCCCCATTGCTGCTACGGTTAAAAATACGGCTTTTCCTGTACCAATTTCAACATTGTCCAGCATACCAATGCCCAGGATTGGCATCTCGAGCTCTTGCCCCTGCGTGATTTGCCGCTCCACGAGGGCGCGGCGCTCCTGATCGGCTTCTTTCAAATCCGAAGCCGGTTTAATCGCTCCGGTTTTATCAAGCCATTCAAAAGAATAGAGCGATGATTTCCAACTCTTAAGCGCTTTGCTCACATCAATTTCTATCGTCAGATAAGGCTGGTTACGCAGTTTTACCGATGGATTTTCAATATATTTAATTTGCTCCGCCATGAAATATGTGTGCCTTACACCCTCTTTTAGTACTGACCTTGTAATTTAGTACTGACCCTGTAATTTAATACTGGCTCTTTAATCTTGGATAAATATAATACCGATTGACCTCTTTTGTAAAATATCTTTTACTATAAAAGCAAAGAAAAAACACATTTCACGCCAAACGCGGAGCTTTAATCAATGACTGTCAAACCACCGGAAATTATCAAAATTGCCCATGACGCCGATGGTGTATCTTGCGATGGCGGCGGCGTGGCACTTGGCCACCCCATGGTCTGGTACAGTTTTGATAAATCCAGCACGGTTGAATGTGGCTACTGTGACCGTCAATTTATCCAAAAAACCAAAGCAAAAAAATCGACTTAATACCCATTCCCGAAATACATAGCTCTTTTGCGATTTCTAGCTTTGACTCCATTTTTGTTTTTTGATAATGTCATTTGATAACTATAAAAATAAGTAAAAATGCGCAATATTATTTCAAAAAAATATAAGCGCTATTAACAGGGCAGGGCTAGTATGAGCAGCGACAAAGACACGCAGCCAGAAAAACTTACGTGGCTAAACAAGCATGGAAAAACATTAAAACAGACCTTCATAGCCGTTGCTTTGATTGGGATTGGCAGCTTATTCTATAACGCCTACAAACAATCATCTGAGCCGAATAACATCCAAAAAGCCTATGCGCCAAAGCAAATGGTATTATCCGAATTTAAAACCGCTACGGAAAATGGCTATATTGATGACATTACAATCAAAGCTCCCATGGTGTCCGGTACATATACAAAATTCAATGACACCACCTCAGGTGATCCCGATATTGTAAACAGAAAAGTCTTTGCCCAAGGCGTTGCGGAATCTTCTGCTTATGATTTACTTGATGATCTGGATGACCATGCTGACAAAGTAGGTATCGAAGTATCACAGCCCAGCTGGTGGAGCCGCAACGGTTATACAGTTATGTTTGGTGGATTGATCGGCTTTTTTGTATTCGCCTTTGTCATGAATAGGCGCGCGCAAAAGAAACAAACAGAGGCTATGAATGCCTCGATGAACAAAACCAAAGGCTCGAAAGCTGTTTTATTTAAAAAAGATGGTGACCGGGTCACATTTGATGATGTCGCCGGTATTGACGAGGCCCGCGGTGATGTTGAAAAGATCGTCCGCTTTTTAAACAACGCCGAACAATATAAACATATTGGCGGCGAACCACCCAAAGGGGCGCTTCTGGTTGGTCCGCCGGGTACGGGTAAAACATTACTGGCGCGCGCTATTGCAGGCGAAGCAGATGTTCCTTTTTATTCCGTCTCAGGATCGGATTTCGTTGAAATGTTTGTCGGTGTCGGCGCAGCCCGCGTACGCCAAATGTTTGAGGAAGTACAAAAAAACGCACCTTGCGTGGTTTTCATTGATGAAATTGACGCGCTGGCAAAAAGACGCGGCGTTGGACAATCCAACGATGAACGCGAACAAACACTAAATGCGCTTCTTGTTGAGATGGACGGTTTTTCTGCCAACCAAGGCGTTGTTCTTATTGGCGCAACCAACCAGCCCGAAACAATTGACCCTGCGATCAAGCGTTCAGGGCGAATGGATATGGAGATCGAAGTCGGCCTTCCTGATGTTGATGGCCGTGAGGCTATTTTGCGCGTTCACACCAAGAAAAAACGCCTTAGTGTTGATGTTGATTTGCGTGAAGTTGCACGTGCAACGCCCGGTTTTTCGGGCGCTGATCTTGCCAACTTGGCAAACAAGGCCGTCATTGATGCCGCTGATCGCGGCGCGACCGAAGCTAATCATCTCGATTTTCTGGAAGCGCGGGATCGCATGATGATGGGCGCGGCAAAACGCACCAAACTAATTTCGGACATCGAGAAGAAAAGCACTGCCTATCACGAAGCAGGCCACGCATTGATGATGATGCATGAACCCCATTCCGATCCGCTGCACAAAGTCACCATTATGCCGCGCGGACGCGCAGCCGGTGTTGCCATGTGGCTTCCGGAAGAAGGCGGTCTCAAAGGTACATACGGCCAATTCGCTGCAAAACTGCGTGTCGCAGCAGCAGGGCGTATTGCCGAAGAATTATTGTTTGACCCCGAAGACGTGACGGCAGGCGCTGTGGCCGATATTCAGATGATGACAGATTACGCAGACAAAATGATCAAAGAATATGGCATGTCCAGAGATGCAGGTATGCGCCGCTACGCCGGAAATGGCGGAAGCCGATATCTTGGCGGCGGCCCGGGCGGTTTTGCGGATGTATCGGAAAAAACAAAAGAAATGGTAGATGCCGAGGTTAACCGCCTCATTCGGGAAGCTTGCGACCATACATATAACGTCCTAACGGACCCACAAAATTTTGAGCAGCTTCACAAGCTTGCTGCCGCGCTACAAGAACAGGAAACACTCTCGGCAAAAGAAGTTAAAGAGCTGGTCGATATGAAACCCATAGAGGATAAATATAAACTGTCACGCCGTATACCCAGCGAAAATGCGGTAGAGCAGCCCTCTATTCACTAATTAAGAAAAATACGCTATAATGCAATAAAAAAAACAGGGAGAACGTATCGTTGACCAAACAAGCAATAGATACACAAGCGCAAAAAACTTTCGCCAAGGCACGTGCGGATACCCTTGCCCAAATCAAAAAATATGTTGATATAGACGTAGAAAAACACGCAAAATTTGCTGTGCGCGACCAATTTGGATTACATGAACAACCTCAAAAACGTAAACTATATGCAGACAATATCGTGATACCCGCCCTTGATGATATGCGAAAAATATGGCTTCAAGTTATAACAGATCTTGAAAACGGACGAAGTGTCCATGATATTGTCGGCCAAACAGAAATCCCCAAATACAAGCATATTACAAATGGCGATGAGAATGCCGGCATTCATTCCGCAGCAGAAGATGTTAAAATTTTATTGTTGAGTATGGGCGTATGCGATACATCGAAACATATTTTCGAAAATCTACGCGTTCCCGATGAAATAAAGAAAAATATCGATGGCGGTGAAGACCGCTTCGTCGGAATCATCGAATATGCCGCAGCCGTACAAATAGACACATTTTTATCAAAAATTGAGAATAACTACGTTCTGAAAACCAAAGTTCCGCAATATCTTGAAAGCGAGAGCGAAGCGCCCGTAACACTTAAGCGTAGAATGCGCGTCAGCAAAATATTCAATAGCATTGCGGATCCCTCCAACCAATTTTCATGGTTAAAATCGTCTGTTCCGACCCTGTGGCCCGATATTGCAGCCTTATCCGAACAGCTTTCACCGGAAATGCCGCAAAACCTCGATTTTGATCACCGTACACTTCCTGTGAACACAGACCCTAATTTTGAAGAAGGCTTTTATCGCGGTCTAAGCGCTGCTTATAGCTTTTTGCAAAATGATCATTACGACACATTTCATGCCAATGAATATAAAGACAAGCTCGCCTTGCGCACGTTCTGGAACGAAGGCATAAACTCTGTCGCCCTGGATGGCTTTGACCAACTTCGCTACCAGATCAGCAGCGTTTTGCACGATGAACAGGCACGCGGCAAGGGCGCAACGTTCAATGATGGCTTTGCAGCGGCGCTGAATATCGTAGAGGGCTGGGTGGGTAGCCTGAAACTCTCAGGATCCGCAGCCCAGGACCCCGAACGCGGTGAATTATTATCAAAGCTCAAACCTTACTGGGCAAAACGTGTCCATGCAGTGCCGCGCGAAGTGCAATCCGTAAAAGAATCCGCAGCCCAGGCTGTTGCCGCAGACGAAACCTTGTCTGTTCGGGATCTCGTTTTGCGCCAAACGCCTCAATATGGTTGATTTTTATTCCTGATATTATATATAAATAGGTATGTGATGCTGCAAAATGCGGGTCACAAAATATAACTTGCTCATAAGCTTTGATAATAAAGAAGAGGAGTTTTTATCATGACAGCTCGATTGTCACTATTCGATCATCCCTTTTTTCTGGGATTTGACCATATGGAACGCGAACTGGACCGCGTTAAAAAATCATCTGACGGATATCCGCCTTATAATGTTGAACAACTAGACGAAAATGCGCTTCGCATTACGCTTGCGGTTGCCGGCTTTACAATGAATGATCTGGATGTTGAAATTGAACACAATCAATTAACGATCCGCGGAAAACAAAATGATGACAAGGATCGCATGTTCCTGCACCGCGGCATCGCCGCGCGTCAGTTCCAACGCACCTTTGTACTCGCGGACGGTATCGAAGTGTCTGATGCGCATCTGGATAATGGATTGCTGCATGTTGATATGAAACGCATCATACCTGAATCCAACGCACGAAAGATTAAAATCAAAGATAGTAAAGGCTCAGAGCAGATGTCACCGAGGCAAATAGCCGCCATTGAAATGGATGACGACGACCCGCCTGTGAAAAAGAAAAAATAAAAAAAGAACCACCCTGTTTATAACTTCGCTTGATTCACGCAAATCAATCTTTTGTTAATCTTTAAATGCGATCTTGGAGATATACACAGTTAGGGGAAAATATGTCACAGAGTTTTTACAGCCCAAAGGGCAAAGATGATTTAACATCACAAGATTTTTTAGCATTCGGTCTGGAACAGATTGCTTATATTAAGCAAAAGAATATGAATGATGAGATCATCTATAATCTTCATGCCGCCGACGGGACGTTGTTATCTACGTTTGAAAGCGAAGAACAGGCAGCTTCGGGCGCAATGTATAATTCATTGGCCGCAGTTATCGTTCACTAAAAACTAAGACAGGTTTGCGCTATGCGGCTTCTTGGTGGATAGTATCGAACAATGTTTGAAATCCATCCATAACGATGGCATGAACAGCATCTTCGGATTCCGCACTTCTTATTTTACGGCTGAAGCTCTCATTTTTAAACAACCGCGAAATACGCGATAGGCGCTGTAGATGATAAGGCCCGTCATTGGCCGGAGATAGCAAAATCATCATAGTATCGACTGGCAAAGCATCCATAGTTTCCATTTCCACAGATGACGACAATTTAACAAAAGCAATATATGGGTCAGACAGCCCCTCCACCAATAAATGTGGCAAAGCTACATTTTGTCCGACACCTGATGGTGATTTATGCTCTGAATAAATAAGCGCAGCCGCCAAATCATCTGCATCCTGATTAATATCATCTGCGATATGATCGGCAACTTTATGGTATGTCTGCTTCCAGTTTGCGGCTCTTAAATCATATAAAACTGTATCAATTTCAATCATACGAACCCCTAGATTCTTATATTTTTATCATAAGCCATAGATCCTAAAATCTACAGCACATCAGTAATCTCCACATTACGTGCATTGAATATCTCTAAATTGAGAAAAAATAAAGTGTTTTCTGATTATTTTTACTTTACGCAATACTGAATTTGATTTTAATTCATTAAAATCAAGCCATTACACAAAAAACCTTCCACACATTAATGTGGAAGGTTTTGTTTCGTTATAATATTGCTGTATGTTTACGCGCTCGCGGATTTTTGGCGCTCTGCAATATTCACCTCGGGATCCACCCAACCAATATTACCGTCCGCACGGCGATAAATCATATTAAGCTCTCCGTTTGTGGAATTTCTGAACATCAATGCGTTCAAATCCCCTAAATCCATGCGCATCACTGCATCACTAACCGTCAAGGTTTCAATAATTGTGGTCATCTCTGCTATTACAGCGGGATCACCTTCATTCTGAGGCTCTTCCTCTTCTTGTTTTTCCTCTGACTGAGACGCAAGCACATAGTCTCTCGCCTTTTGCAGCTCTTCTTCGGGTGTATGATTTGTACGGTCGTGATTGTCACGTAAACGGCGTTTATAACGGCGCAGCTGTGTGCCCACCTTCTCCGCCGCATTATCAAAAGCGGCATAAGCATCAGGCGAAGTTTCATCCGAATTCACGGTTATGTTTTTACCAACTTGAATCAGAATATGCGCCTTAATCATATGCGGTCCGTCTTTTGATATAATAACTGTTGCAAAGGCCGCGTGATTGAAATACTTGCTCGTTAGCAGTTTTATTTTATCTTCAATGTGCGAACGCAAAGCGTCCCCGATATCAATTTGTTTTCCTTGAATCGTTAATTCCATTTTCGACCTCTTATCTAATTTATTGCTGATATTATAATGTGCGAACGTGCCTATTTAAAAAACCTCAGACCCACCATATAATAAAGATTGCCATCGATAGCAATCCAACTTCTATAATAGCCTGATAATCGTTAAAAAAGAATTACAAAAAACACAAAAAAACCTGCAGAACGCCGCAGAACACGCGGGTTATGGTAAAAACCGCGCGATATTCAAACTATGTGAGGCTTTAGGATGAATTCTTTTTTATTTTTTTACGTTTTGATGATGTTGGAATGTGCAGCGCTTCGCGATATTTTGCGACTGTGCGCCGCGCGATATCAATACCCTCGGCCTTCAGGATGTCCGCAATTTTATCATCAGACAATGTTTTTGTAGCCTTTTCTTCGTCAATCAAGTCTGCAATTCTTGCCTTAACGGATTCAGAAGAATGTGCATTATCCCCCTCACCAAGAGCACTTGAAAAGAAATATTTCAGCTCGAACAAACCACGCGGCGTTGAAATATATTTTCCCGTTGTCACACGGCTGACCGTGCTTTCATGCATATCAATTTCCTCAGCAATATCTTTGAGAGTCATCGGTTTTAAAAATTCAATGCCGAACAAGAAAAATGCATCTTGCTGCTCGATAATTTCGCCCGCGACTTTTAAAATTGTCTTGGCGCGTTGATCCATCATGCGCACAAGCCAGTTTGCCGATTGTAATTGCTGGCTCAGATATTCTTTATCTTTTTTCTGCACGGCGCTACTTGCGATTTGTGTTGCATATTCTTCATTGACCAGAACCTTGGGAAGCGTGTCACTATTAAGCTCCACGCGCCAGCCGCCACCCAGATTTTTCGGCAAGCGTTTCATTACAACATCCGGAATGGCTGTTTGCACAACAAAATGATCAAAATCCGATGAAGGCTTGGGATTAAGCGTTCTGATCTCTGCGATCATATCCTGTAAATAAGTCATATTTACGCCGCATAATTTAGCAAGCTTATCATGATCATGCGAACCCAAAAGCGCTATATTATCCAGTAATTTTTGCATTGGTTCATCCAGAACGCCCTGCTCATCCAGCTGCATGCCAAGGGATTCTGCCAAACCGCTCGCAAAAATACCGGTAGGGTCAAATTGCTTCATTTCGCCGAGTAATCTATGGATACGTTCCGGCTTGGCGCCCAGCTTCTCGGCCAGTGCGGCCTCATCTTCGCGCAGATAACCGCTTTCATCAATGCGGTCAATCAATAATGCGCCGATCATACGATCCCGCGCGTCCGTAAACTCCAGATGAAGCTGGCTGATTAAATGATCGCGCAGCGTTTCGGGTTTGCTCATTGTATTTTCGAAGCTGCGCTCGTCATTTGTAAAGGACGAACTGCCCCCAGCGCCAACGCCTGCGCCAATGGTCAAACCTTCATCACTGCCGGATGACGGCGTAGATGTGCTTTCCGCACCTGTCCAGCCTTCTTCGAAATTCTCCTCAAGTGAATCTTTTGTATCCGACGGCGTATTTATCTCGGCCTGATCTCCTTGATCGTTATCATCCGAGCCGTCGCGCTGCCCTTCGTCCTTTTCGAGCAGTGGGTTTTTTTCAAGCTCTTCTTCAATAAACTCCGTCAGCTCGACATTATTAAGCTGCAAAAGCTTGACCGCCTGCTGCATTTGCGGGGTCATCACAAGACTTTGAGACTGTTTTAAATTAAGCTTTTGAGAAATATCATTCATGCAAAACATTTTAGCACGAATAGATGAATATTAAAGTGAAAAACCTTCGCCGAGATAAACGCGGCGCACATCAGGATGGTCAACGATCTCTTCGGGCGTGCCTTGGTGCAATACAACGCCGTCATGCAGGATATAGGCACGGTCAACAATATCCAGCGTATCGCGCACATTGTGATCGGTAATCAATACGCCGATTCCTTTGGTTTTCAGATATGAAATCAGTTCCCGGATTTCACCGACCGCAATCGGGTCAATCCCCGCCAGCGGCTCATCCAACAGCATAAATTCAGGACGACTGGCCAGCGCACGCGCAATTTCAACGCGCCTGCGTTCACCGCCGGACAGCGCCACAGCAGGTGTTCTGCGCAAATGCCCGATCGCAAATTCCGACAATAATTCTTCCAAATAATGCTCTTGCTCATCGCGTTTGAATTTTTGTGCCTGCAGAACGGCTTTGATATTGTCTTCAACCGTTAAACCGCGAAAAATTGAGGCCTCTTGAGGCAAATAACCAATGCCCAGGCGGGCACGGCGATACATCGGCAACGAGGTTACATCCTGGCCATCAAGGGTAATGTGCCCCGAATCCGCGCTGATTAAACCTGTAATGATGTAAAAAGATGTTGTTTTACCGGCGCCGTTCGGGCCAAGAAGCGCAACTGCTTCGCCGCGCTGAATAGACACACTCACATCGCGTAAAACCGGACGTTTTTTATAATTTTTGGATAGGTGCGAGGCTTGCAGCCCTTTGGGCACTTCACGTAAATGGGTTACTTTTTTATGCATTATCTACTTTAAAATCTATTATTTATTACGTC
>Ga0136600_1000651_pt1 | contig 18217 bp, 16 predicted proteins | sample AntRauMFilla2698_FD_104634 | JGI IMG/M metagenome (GOLD analysis project Ga0136600, IMG submission 104634) | Saline lake microbial communities from Rauer Islands, Antarctica - Metagenome Filla 2 #698 | ecosystem: Environmental > Aquatic > Non-marine Saline and Alkaline > Saline | place...
ATTAATTCTATTATTTTCAATATTATGATTCTGTGATATTAATCGCTGAAATGTGCTCATTAAAATTACATCTCACACATTTATCATCTGCAATTACCTGATTTCTATGATCGCGAGAGTTACTCTAACCACAGATTCTCCTAATCACATCGTTATCCAAAAAACCCAGAATGAATTTCCACTGAATATTTATTCAGGAACAACATATTCACATACATGAAGATAGTTGACGTAGCGGAATTTTATACAGATCAAGGCGGCGGGGTTAAAACCTATATTAACCAAAAGCTCAAATTTGGTTCTGCCATGGGACACGAAGTTGTAATTGTGGCACCGGGTGAAGATTGGGGAGAAGAAAAAAGACACGGCGGACGCGTAGTATGGGTAAAAGGTCCGAGGTTACCTGTCGATTGGCGCTACTACATTTTATGGAGAGAAAAGGCAGTTCACAGAATTTTGGATCAGGAAAAACCTGACGTCGTTGAGGGTTCCTCCCCATGGACAGGTGGTTGGTTTGCCGGGAGATGGAAAGGCGATGCAGTGAAGTCCTTTATCTTTCATCAGGATCCCATTGCCGCTTATCCGCATACTTTTTTAGGAAATACTTTAGGATTTGATCGTGTGGACAAGTTCTTCACGTTTTATTGGAAATATCTTCAAAAACTCAGCAGAAACTTTGACGCAACGGTGGTAAGCGGAGAGTGGCTGGTCGATCGTATTGGTAACTATGGAGTTCATAACCCAATTTCTATACCGTTTGGAATAGAAAAAGATTTCTTTTCTCCCGAAAGAAGAGACGAACAATTGAGGGCCAAATTGTTGTCTGATTTTGGGCTCCCCGAATCAGCTCATTTAATGATTGCGATCTGTAGGCATCATCCGGAAAAACGATTGGGAACAATCATTGACGGGTTTAAAGCCGCATCAAAAAAATCCCCAATGGCACTGATGATTTTTGGTGACGGGCCTATAAGAGCATACGTAAATCAAAAAGCCAGCGGGTGTGAGTACGTAAAGGTGATGGGATTCACTGATAACAGAGATCAGCTGGCTGATATACTGGCCTCATCAGATTATTTTGTCCATGGTTCAGCCGCTGAAACTTACGGAATTGTTGTTGCTGAAGCCGTGTGTAGCGGCTTGCCGGTTTTAGTGCCCGACAGAGGTGGTGCGGCAGATATCGGCGACCCCGAAATTGGTGAACTTTACTCCACTGGAAATGCTGAATCTTTTACTAAAAATCTACTCAAACTCATTCAAAGAGACAGAACGAAACTTGTGAATGCAACGACAGAAGCAGCGAAAAATAACATTGTAACAATGCAGGAACACTTTGAACTGCTGTTCAAGACTTATCAAAATCTCCTGGATAAAAAATAAGTTTATAATGCAGATTTAGGAAGTCGTCTCGTTTAGCTATCCGGGACAATATATTTTCTTCTTCTAATAATCTGAGTTCAATTATAAATCGATTCGCTAATTTTTTAAAATTCCTCACCCATTCATATCAAAAATATACCTTCCAAAAATCTCACGCCGAATGGCGGTTGCCTAAACCCATTCGGGGTAATTCACCTTTTTCGAAATGTTTACCCCCGAAGCATCGGGGGCTATATCATTCTGTTTGTACAGAATGGTTGGACACCTATCGGTGTCTGATTCTTATAAAACCGGATCATGAATTAATAATATTTTGCTTAATCAAGTATCACAAATAAACATTGGGAAAAAACGGAATGACAACTATTGGTAAAGATTAGGCTGTATTTGCTAATATTCTTATTGGAAAGGTTAAATCCTGCCTACACTTTTATTACTCCCCCTGAAATACTGAATAGTTGTTTATCAAACTCAGTTTACCAAAGAAAAAGCCTGACACATTTCTGTATCAGGCTTTTAGATTCTGCTAAAAAGTTCTATCAGCTTTAAAGCTCGTTGTTGGCCACGCCAATAACACCCATGGCTTCACGTGCTCCTGCTGCCCCGGTTGGTTGTGAGGTCAGATCATCTTCACCGGCGTGAATGATTACTCCACGTCCGAGGATGTTTGATTCTCCATAAAAGTTGAGATTGGGATCGACACGTTTATACGTGGCATTTCCATTTTCATCAGCTGTGATATTTCCAAGGTCTCCTACGTGACGCATGTCATCTTCAGGTCCGGCGTGCTCATGTTCTTCCGGATTAAAATGTCCGCCGGCTGAAGTCCCGTCACTTTTTCTTATATCACCAAACTGATGGACGTGAAAACCATGATCGCCCGGTGTTAAGCCGCTGATTTCAGCTTCTACCAACATCCCGTCTGCTGTTTTAGTGAATGTTACCACTCCTTCAACCTCGTTGCCCTCAGTGGGAGTCATTACGGCAATGGCCTGATCAAAAGATGGTTCAATATGCATCATAACTTCCTCTTCAACATCTTGCTGACATGCGGAAAAGAGGAAAAATCCCCCTAAAAGGGTAAACAGTAACTTTCTCATAACTCTTTGCTTCGGTTTATATTACAATTGTTTCACTAACACAAAACACGAAAGTTGCCTTTTCCATTTCGAAGAAAAATACTTTTACGACTCAGGTAACTTAGTCCATAAGCATTGCGATGGAAGTATCATCATTCTGCTTCTTTTCTCCCACCTGATTGAGCTGAATAAGGCGTTGTTCTAATAATTTCTTTAAACGAGTGCGTTTCTCTTCTGAAAACTCTTCAGCCGGAGGATTATCCTGTTTGAATGGATCAACCTGCCGTGAGTTTTTCCAAAAACGGTAACAGACATGGGGACCGGTAGCAAGTCCTGTTTGACCAACATAGCCGATTACCTGACCTTGTTTTACTTTTACGCCCGATTTGATGTTCGTTCCGAATCGTGTCATATGCAGATACCCGGTTTCATAAACAGAATTGTGTCGAATACGCACATAATTTCCATTTCCGCTTGTGTAGCCGGCTTCCTTAATTAATCCATCGGCGGTCGCATAGATTGGTGTTCCTGTCCGGGCAACATAATCCGTTCCCAGATGAGCTCGATAGTGCTTCAAAACAGGATGAAATCGACGCTTGGTGTAGCGCGAGCTGATGCGCTCGTAACGCACCGGCGCTCTTAAAAATGTTTTTTGAAGTGAACGGCCATCTTCATCAAGATAAATTTCCCTTCCGCTTTCATCATCTTCAATCTTAAACGCGTAATAATCTTGTCCGCGATGCTTAAACAGTGCCGAGTTGATATACACATTTCCGGTCGGCTCATCATCCACAAATTCCTGCTGATAAACTACTTTGAAGGCATCTCCTTTTTGAATACGGTAAAAATCGACCTGCCATGCAAAAAGATCAGCCAAACGATAAATCAATTCATTTTCTCCGTCAATGGCGTGAATGGTTTCGTAAAGTGATGATGAAATGGTGCCCTTGAGTTCTGCTTTTTTATACGTAACTGGTTTCAAGCCGCGAGTGGCATAGATTGAGTCGGTAAGAGAAACAGTAACATAGCTACGCTGATCTTCTTCATACACAAAATAAGCCGGGGTTTGAAGGCTGTCGTTTTGAGTAAATACATGATATACGCGATTTCTGGCAAGTGAGCTCATATTAAAATGCTCTTTCACCTTATGCGCAATTTGATAGATACGCTGTGGTTTCATTCCATAAGTATCCATGATACCGTAAAATGTATCTCTTGAAGAGATTACGCTCGTTTCCTGCGTTAAATCAGCTGTACTTTCAATGTTGAAAGATTGCTGTTCGGGCTCCTCAAGAACTGCCGAAACCTGTTCAATGTGATTACTTTCTTCGTTCGCCAGATCGCTTTGATCAATCTGAGGTGAATTCTGTTGTACATCACACGAAACCAAGATGGAAAAACATGCTAAAGTTGTAAATAGGCGAGTCAATACCCCGCTAAACATCATATTTTTAATCATTTATAATCCTAACCTTCTAAAAAATGTCGTTCGAATATAGTGAGTGTTCTACGAATTCCCTACATGAAAATGTTTCATTATCATCCTAACATATAGTTTATGATATTCTTACGACTTATAAATCATGGCTTTCACCATTCTCTCACGTTGTTTTCTGAAATACACATAACATGCCAAACGCTCTGATCGATCGGTATTCCCAACGGTTTAACCCAAATTCTTCTATTTTCACATCTCTTTACCTTTATAATTCAGCCTCTTCCCTAATTATAAGTTAAATCAAAACATGAACCATCTACGCATCGATTGTTTAGTAATTTTCGGATGATATTCACATTCAAACACACATTAATCCTCTTTTTAGCACTGATATTTCTGCTAATCGGGATTTTTGCCTTACCACCTGTTTTCGCTTTTTTCTTTTCTGAAGATAATTCCATTTCGCTGCTATATCTTCGCGTCATACTCTATTTCATCTCAGCAATAAGTTTTGCGTGTTCAGCTATATTTGTTTTTAAACGGAAAAAACTGAGCTCTCCACCCGCTTTTTCTTCCATTGCACTTTTTTCTTTATTCAGCGGAGCTATCATTTTAGCGTTGATTATAGGCGAATTTTTTCTGCGGACCTTCTTCCCACTTCCGAACGGGATGCCCAATCATAATCATCTTTTTCAACCCGATTCAATCTACGGCTGGCAGTTCATTCCTGATATTACAGCCACGGTGAACTGGCGTTATGAAAGTCAGGTTCAGGTTTCAATCAATAGCTCAGGATTTCGGGATGATACATTTGAAAATCAGCCACATATAGCGGTTTTGGGTGATTCATTTGTGGCCGGAATGGAAGTGGAGGACGATGAACGTTTTACAGAATTATTGGAGCAGAAATTGGGAATGTCAGTTCGGAATTACGGCCTGAATGGATATGGCCCGACACAAAGCCTGCTTCAACTCAGAAATAGAATCCTAACTGAGGATACTGAAATGGTGATTTTTCAGCTTTATCTTAGAAACGATTTTCATGATGTTTCCGGTGCTTATGAATGGATGGCTGTGCGGCAGCGTCCCAAAGCGATTATTTCGGGAGATTCCATTCAACAGATTAAACCGGTGCAAAATCTCCCAGAAGTTGACGTGGAATACTGGCAATCGTGCTTTCAGGCGGATCGCAAAAAACCGATTCGTCCGCAGAATTTTCATCTTTACAATCTGATGACCAAGACAAAAGAAACCATTACCGATCGCTGGTTTTCTGAGGGTAAATACAAACCACATCCGCCCGAGCGACGTTTACTTTCTGCTGAAACAGATTCCCTATTTCAAAACGCTTTTTCTGACGCTCGCGTTATCTTACGTGCGATGAAGAAAATTACTCAAAACCATAATATTCCGTTTCTTGTCACCATAGCTCCGTCGTTTGTCCAGGTAAATGATGAGTTGTGGGATGAATTCTTATCACATTATCCAAATGAATCTTTTGAGCGAGAAAAACTTTCACGGATGATTAAAGAGTGGGGAGATGAGGATAATTATCCCGTATTAGATCTGTTTCCGGCACTTGAAAAAACCTCTTCTGAGCAAACCCTTTATTTTCCCATCAATCAGCACTGGACTCCGGCCGGACATAAGGTTGTGGCTGAGGAGCTTCTTCCCGTGCTTTCGTCCATTATTAATGGGGATAAATGAAAGACGTTATTTCAGAGATTGATTTCAGGATTCACGCCGCTTTTTTGGGAGGATTTCTCATCACTTTTATCGCCACTTCGTTGTATGGTGTGGGATTAGGTCCCGATAGTATCAGCTATCTTTCGGCCGGACACCAACTGTGGGAGCAGAATGGTTTTTATATCTATTCCGGCAGATTATTTGTTCACTGGCCGCCACTTTTTCCCGTCATTCTCGCTTTTATCACCTCTCTACCGGTTGACGAAACCTTACTTTTACGCCTTTTACAATCACTCACCCACGGCGGGATTGCGGCGCTTACTTTTTCCCTGATTCGCTCCGAGTGGTCATCGGGACGGTCATTATTGTGGGTTGTTTTCCTTTTTTCCGTTGCGCAGTGGCCGGTTTTGTATCTCACTAAAGAGTTGTACGCGGGTGGATTATTCCTGCTGTTTTCCCTTGCCCTCGCCTACAGTTTCAACCGCTGGATTTCCCACCTCGACCATACGCACGTGTGGGGTATCATTTTGTTTTTATCTCTGGCGATGCTTCAGCGCTATATTGGCGTCACCTTGTGGTTTACCGTGGCGATTCTGCTTTTTCTGAGCTATCGTCATCGTTTTTCTATTTCTTCTTATATCCATGTATTGGGAATTCCAGCCACGTTTCTGGGAATCTGGCTCTTTCGAAATCAAATTATAACAGGCACACTTACAGGAGAGCGTTCGCAGCCATTTATCGGGCTATTAGACAATGCCATGGGTGGCATTGTTGTCCTAAGCAAACTTTTGCTCCCACACGCCATTCCTGATCTCATTCGTGTTGTGATACTATCTTTAATGCTTGTTTTTTTGATATGGATGATCACAAAATATCCGCTTTCTGACAGATTGAAAGGCAATGCCTTGTTCCAGTTCTCGACGCTATTCAGCGGAACCTATCTGGTTGTTCTTTGGATGGTTTCATCTTCCGGAGCAAGCGATGCCATGAGTTTTCGGTTGATTGCTCCCATTTTTCCGTTTTTGATCATTTCTCTCTTTTTAGTGATTGATGATCTTTTATCCGCTTCTGAGAACATCCTGTTCAAAATTTTCTTTCTCACGGGATTTGTACTGATCGTTTCCTATCACGCTTACTTTTCATTCAACCTGACTCGCTACGCAACTGAATATGGTGCCGGCGGGTTCAACACACGCGTTTGGCATGAATCTGAGACAATGGATTGGGTGAAAGAAAACGCAAGCAACGCTGAATTTATCTCAAATGCCTCAGATGGAATCTATGCGTTCACCCGATATAAAACCAGAAGTACGCCTTTTCGGTATCAAACCAATACCTCCTATTACTCCCGAAGATACGCAGGAAGTTATCTTGTCTGGTTTGAAGAAATAGATCGCCAAAATCTGTATCCACAAAAAGATCTGGTTGAATTTTGGGATTTAACCATTGTAGAAGAGTTTGATGACGGCACAGTGTATCGCTTTCCTGATATAGAAATAGAATTGAATTGATGCGCTACCGTCACTCCGGCCTAAGTGCCGGAGTCTGCATTGACAACCAGCGAGGTATTAGACCATATAGCGTAGCATAAAATGTTAGGTTATGGAATACGAAGAAATAAGCACAAGGCTTAGTTTGCCCCGTCCTGAGGCTTTGGGACGGAAGGATGTGGATTCTTCTATAATCACATTGAAGATTACAGATTCTAAATTATCGCAACACGATCCCCTTAATATAGACCGTCTCGTCATGCTGCGGCTGCTCAGCATGGATGGGTATTATTTTTCCAATCTTATAGCTTTACTTCTATTTCCCTATCTTAACCACGAAACAATAAAACTATACACTCACTAATCCTAATTATCTATGCTAACAGCAACTATGGAGACCTCTAAGGGCGATATTAATCTCAACTTGTTTGAGGATGTTGCACCTTTAACCGTGGCTAACTTTGTGAATTTGAGTCAGCGCGGATTTTACGACGGACTTACATTTCATCGCGTAATTGATGATTTCATGGTTCAGGGCGGATGTCCTGAAGGAAGCGGACGTGGCGGACCGGGTTACAAATTCAAGGATGAAACAAGTCCCAAGGCAAAACACGACGAACCGGGAAAACTTTCGATGGCTAACGCCGGACCAGGAACCAACGGAAGCCAGTTTTTCATCACACACATAGAAACCCCGTGGCTCGACGGCAAGCACACCGTATTTGGAGAAGTTCAATCGGATGAAGATCAGGCTGTAGTTGATTCCATTAAAATGGGCGACACAATTAAAAGCATCTCTTTTGAAGGAGACACCGAAGCATTGCTCGAAGATCAAAAAGAGAAGATCGAAGAGTTTAATAAAGTGCTGGACAAGTAGGGATTTTAGAAGATAGGATTCAGAATTGAGGAGTCAGGATTCAGAGGTTTTTGTACTTGAATTCTGACTCTTTTTTTGTCTGTTTCAGGAAAATGTTTCTCTATCTGTCAACCGAACCCAATCCATCCTGAGCGCGAGCCCTAAAGGCGAGCAGTCGAAGTTGATTGGGCTCGCTTAGTCGTCTGTAACGGGCTGATACAATTTAAGTCGGTATTACACCATGTGATTCCGGCTTTTTTTATTCTCCCGGATAGGTAACGCCGATTTGATTTCTGATCTCATCGAGCAGCGTCATCATATTTATCGAATCCTGATGGGACCATTTTGGACTTGCAATCTGCCCTTGCTCAATGCACTTGTGACATTCCATGATTTCACCGGTAAAACCCTTTCCTTCCGGATGCTTTTCATAACGTTTTCCATCCCCATTCTCTTTGTTAGTCAGGGTAAAAAACCTGGGCTCATGCCATCTTGGATGAATATCTATCCGTCCATCCCGACCGCTGATGATGGCTTCACACTTGGAATCGGACGCAAATCCCGAATGCATTACCGCGTGAGCCTCATCATACTCAAAAATAAGAGAGCTTTGATAATCAACTCCGGTGTGATATCGTATTCCTTTCGCAGTGACAGAATTGGGCATTCCTAAAATTGAGTAGGCCAGAAAAACAGGATAAATGCCAACATCAAGCAGCGCTCCGCCTCCCAGTTCAGGATTAAACAAACGACTTTTATCAGGAGCATCAGATCGGAACGCGAAATCTGCAAACAGATAGCGAATATCTCCAATTTCACCAGTGGAAACGTGTTCAAAAATCTGTTCCATGATGGGGTTGAATCGAGTCCATAGCGCTTCCATCAAAAAACGATTGTTCTTCTTTGAAGCCTCAACCATCGCTTTTGTCTGTTTAGCGTTAATGGCAATGGGTTTCTCACAAATAACGTGCATCCCGTTATTCAGCGCTTCAATGGTAAGTTCCGCATGCAGATGATGAGGCGTGGCAACATAGACAATATCGACTTCAGGATGTCCAAATAGTGCTTCGTATGATCCAACGGCTTTTTTAAAATTATTTTCATCTGCAAAAGATTGAGCCCTTTCAAGAGATCTTGATCCAACTACAGAACAGTTTGCTTCATCAAGCAAGTTTAAATCGTGCGCAAAAGCAGCTGCAATATTTCCGGTTCCCGCGATCCCCCATTTCAATGTTTTCATCTTACCTTTCATTAATTACGTGTCTCTTTTCTGAAGAATACAAAACTACCAGAATGATAAAAATTGCGATGGGAGAAGATTGGAGGAATAGTGTCAAGTCAATATTCATTTGTCACAAAATGTCAATACGTTTGTCAGGTTTTATGGCGCCTGTTGTGCTGTGTCATTTTTAACTTCTGAACCTGAAAAGTCTGCGTCTATATAGCATTGGCTTGACAGATAAGACTTCAGAAGTCGCCGGAATCAGCGTTTATGCACTTATTTTTACGTTTTTACACATTTCGAAGTGACTTCGGAAGTCGGAGGTTCGATCTGTGTCAGAGTAGCATTTTACGGCTGGGTGAAGCGTGGCTTTGACTCTTTTCCTATTTGCTCAATCTCGTAATCACAATACCAGTCACGGCTATGGCTACACCGATATACTGTATTATGGTATAAGTTTCTCCGAGCAAAATCACACCAAGAGCCACGCCAATTACCGGCACAAAATTCTGGTAGGCCGATGTTTTGATGGCGCCAACTTGTTTGAGTCCATAGTTCCAGATCATATACGCCGCTCCAATGCTCAGCAAACCACTGTACACCACTCCGCCCGCAGCGGCATATCCGACCGAACTCCAGTCAACCCGCAGCAAATCAGGAATTCCCGCTAAAATAATTCCAAAACTTCCGATTGACATCAGCACGGCTGTAAGGGGTAATGGTTTGTATTTTTTGAGGTATTTTTTGGAGAAAAGCGTAAATACCCCGAAACAAAAGGCAGCTAAAATGATAATTAAATCTCCTTTTAATGTTGATGAGCTCAGACTCAATCCCTCTTCCGATCCCGCCATAATGGTGATTACGCCAACAAAAGCGAGCAAAATCCCGGAAGCTTTGGCAAGAGTGAGTTTCTCCTCAAAAAACAATTGAGAATTGATGGCAATCCACACCGGAATAGTCCCCAGCATCACAGAAGCGTTTGCTGCTTTGGTAAAGTCGATTCCTATAATAAACAATAGCTGATAAGCCACATGTCCCAACAAAGCCAACAGAACCATGGCGGGCCAGTCTTTTTTCTCAATCTTCAGCGAACCAATTCCCCCTTGACGGGCAACCATCAGCCACATAAATGAAATCGCCAGAATATAGCGGAGCGCGTTGAATCCCAGCGGCGGTAATACATTGAGACTGTATTTAACAACCGAAAAATTGAGTCCCCACACAAAGGTGACGCTAATGAGGGCAAAATCGATAAGAGAGATTCCTTTTTTCATATCAGACGGACGAAAATACAGCGGGACGGGGTAAAAAAGAAATGGGTGTTTTTGTTTTAAAAAGTTGAGATGTTGATGGGTTTAGGAGTTGAGTTGTTTTGTATAGGCAGGGAGTTTTAAAATGGAATTTTTTCTCATGCTCAAAAGTGGGGCGTGGATACTGCTCTCCTGGTAACCAAATACCCATCGCTCAAAACAGTAAATCAGGAGAGCTGGCTCCGACGCCTGAATTGCAGTTTGCGGGTTGTTCTCAATCGTCGGAGACTGAGAGGATAAAGACAGTGTTTTCCATCACCATCTTCGCAAAATAAATTTCCTTTTCCCTCTCAGTCACATTCGATAAAATCTTTTCTCACATCTTACTTTCGGGCTCAAGTGACAGCTCTCCCGAAATAATTATTTTTCCTGATTTTACTTTTTGGGCGGGAGAGCAGGGTTCCATGCATTACTTATGAGCCTTTTCTAATGTTGGCTGCCAGGACAGGCTCCGGCACTAAGGCCGATACCGAAGGTACTGCGAAGCGAAATGACGCTAATTGCAAACTCTACCCTTCACCCAGCAATGCGTTCTTTTCTTGATAAAAACGGCTTCATCAAACGGTTCATCTGCTCAAATTCTATTAGAAATGCGTCGTGACCGTGTTTAGATTTTATTGGGTGATACATGGCTCCCGGAATTAATCCTGCCAGCGCTTTTTGCTCTTTGGGCGGATATAACACATCTGAATCGATGCCGATGACCTGTGTGGGAATGCGAATATTTCCTAATACTTCTTCAAACGTGCCTCTTCCGCGCGAAACATCGTGAGTGTCCATAGCCTGCGTGAGTCGGACGTACGACATGGCGTCAAATCTGCCCGCCAGTTTTTTGCCCTGATAGTCGAGGTATGATTCCACCGCAAATTCCGGTGAGTGTTCGCTTTGGGGATTTCTTCCGAATTTTTCTTCGTACGACGGAAAACTTCGATACGTGAGCATTGCCATCATGCGAGCCGTGGCGAGCCCGTCTTTGGGTGGATTATCGACTTCATAATCTCCGTTTTTCCATTTGGGATCTGACATGATCGCTCTGCGTTGCGCCTCTCCCACACCAATTGCCCACGCCGAATGCGCTTTGCCCATCGCGATGAGTACGAGTTTTCTAATTCTGTCGTCTGTAATTGCCCACTCAAGTGCCTGCATGCCGCCCATTGAACCGCCAATAACAGCATCAATTCCCTGAATTCCCAGACGATTGATGAGCGCGCGCTGCACATTCACCATATCACGAATGGTTACTTTTGGAAACGAACTGCCGTACGGTTTTCCGGTTGATGGATTGATACTCTGGGGACCGGTGCTTCCGTAGCAACTCCCAATCACGTTCATGCAGATCACAAACTTATCCTGCAGCAACTCCGACTCAAAAATTCCCTTGAACCAGACATCAGCATCGGCATTTCCCGTGAGGGCGTGACAGATAATGACCACATTGGTCCTTTCTGCGTTCAATTCACCCCAGGTGCGGCAAGCAACCGTGGGATAGGCGAGATCATCACCCGATTCAAGTTTAAATCGCCGTTTAAACGTGTGAAACTTTGTACGTGGATCTAAATCGATCATAATCGGTATTTGTAGTAATCTATCGTATTATTTAAACAGCAATCAGCTGCCGGTAATTTTCACCCGACAGCTGTTGCGTTGGCTTTTTCATGGTTGATGAAAAAGAGCTTTACCATTTTTTCTAACTATTCTGCCGCAACGGTTTCAGCAAGATGTTCATAGACAATCTTTCCATTTACGGGCACTTCATTTTTGATGATATCGAGTACAGGGCAGCGGTCGTCTGACAAATGCTTGAGCTGCGCGAGTTTCTCCTCATCCTGTTCTTCTGTGTGAATCGTGGTCACAAACTCAACTCCGGTAAAACCTGGTCGAACGCTTGAATCCACATTAAAAAAACCTTTCAGATCGAGATCTCCGCGCGCTTCCACCTCTACTTTTTTCACTTCAATTCCGAGTACAGAAGCGTAGGCTTTTACCACAATCTCCTGACAGGCTCCGAGTGCCGCCAATACATATTCAACAGGATTGGCTCCCAGATTGGTTCCGCCCAGTCCTTCCGGTTCATCTATTACGATGTCGAAATTTCTGGCTTTTCCCCTTGAAAGAAATCCTTCTGTAAGTTCTGACGTCACAGAAAAGGTGGCATCAGATGCTCCGGGATTGTCTTTGAGTGCTTCGGCTGTGCTGGTAATTACGTTGCGAAGCGTTTCTTGCGTTGGTTGTTCTGTATGTACTGAAGTTGACATAATGTGTATTGATTTAGATGTATGATTGTTTGTATGATGTATGTTCTGTCAATTCTGATTGATCAGTTAATCAATGATTTCCGCTCAATCTGAGGCAAATCAGGTCCGTCGTATGTGGTTTCAAGTTCCCATGCCAGACGAACGGTTTCTCTTCCAAGTTTTTCAAGGCGATTTAGAATCTCTCTGCTTGTGATTGCTCCATCACCAAAATGATCGTTGTGAGCATATACCCCGCCGGGAACAACGTAGGTGTTGAAATATCCCAACAGCGGTTTAAGTTGGTGCTCAATAGCCAAAAAGTGATGATATGAACCACCTGTTGCCACAATTCCCACTGCTTTTCCTTTTAATACCGTGTTGGGAATCAGATCAAACAGATTTTTAAAAGCACCGCTGTAGCTTCCTCTGTAAATGGGCGAACCGATGATATAGGCGTCAGCTTCTGAAACTTTGTCGATAGCCTGACGGGTATTTCCGGTGTACAGATCAGGATTCCGACCGTCACAAAAATCAAGTTCCAGTCCGGAGAGTGATAAAAAATCCGGTTTTATATTTTTGGATGCGGAACCGGCAAATTCTAACGCTTTATTAACCACAAGTGCCGTTTTTGAGTGCGCGCTCAGGCTTCCTGAAATTCCCAAAAGCTTCATATCAGGCTACCTCTCTTTTTGGTTGTTCTTCACGATTTGCTTCGAGCTCACGAACCAGTGGAATAACATTTTTTCCGAATTCTTCCAGCTCGTAATCGTAGTTCAGGTAGCCGGTTAAAACGAGATCAACACCGAGATCTTTGAGTTCCAGAATTCGGTTCGCAACCTGTTCTTTGGTTCCTATCAACCCGGTTTTAAAACCATCGTTGTATTGAACCAAATCCTCGAAGGTTGAATTTGCCCACATACCTTCGCCCTCTTTCGACGATGCTCCGGCTTGTTTTACTGCATCTCCAAAATCTTTCACAGCATCTTTATTCGCTGCTTTTACAATAGATCGAAGCTCGTCAAGCGCTTCCTCCTCTGTATCGCGGACGATCACAAATCCGTTGAGCGCAAATTTCACGTTCCGCCCTTTTTTCCGTGCCCGCTCACGTACATCTTCAATCTGCTTTTTAATTCCCTCATCAGTGTTACCGTTCATGAAATACCAGTCGGATACATTGGCGGCCATGTCTCGCGCGGCGTTTGAATTTCCACCCTGAAAAATGGGAATCTGTCTGTTATTTACCGGCTTTGGCTTTGATGGCGCATCAGAAATCTGATAAAAGTCACCTCGGTAATTAGTTGTCTCTTTCTCCAGAAGCGAGCGAAGCACTTCAATAAATTCTTCTGACCGACGATAGCGCTCATCGTGTTCAAGCCAGGCTTCCCCGAAGGATGTAAATTCTCCTTTAAACCAACCGCTCACGACATTTACAGCAGCTCTTCCCTTGCTTACATGATCGATGGTGGAAAGAATTTTGGCATAAATGGCTGGATGCCACAATCCCGGGTGAACAGCCGCGATCAGGTTAATTTTGTCCGTCACCGCAGCCAATGAAGCACCAAGCGCTGCCGCTTCAAGCTGGTTTTCCGCCCCATAGCTCGCTATAAAGCGTGTTTGAAGCAACGCGTATTCAAATCCGTTTTGCTCCGCGGTTTGCGCGTATCGTTTATTAGCTTCAAACGACCAATCTGTTTGTTGCGGGTGATTTGAGACTACCAATCCGCCGCTCACATTCGGTACCCAGTATGCAAATTTTAAGTTACTCATTTCGTATATTGGTTTTGTATTGATGCCATCAGGTCTCTTCCAAAAGTTCCTGTTGGCGTTGTATGATGTACCCGGCGGGCTTATACCTGCCGGGTTTTTATTTTTATGGTGATGATGATGACATTATTCCCTACGCCGTAACTTCAATCTTGGCGAATGCCTGCTCAAAATCGGCGATGATGTCGTCGATATGCTCAATTCCCACTGAGACACGAACCAATTCCGGCGTAACTCCGGCCGACTCCAACTCTACATCGCTCAATTGCTGATGTGTTGTTGATGACGGATGAATTACCAATGTCTTGGCATCTCCCACATTAGCCAGATGACTTGCCAGTTCCACACTGTTGATAAACTTCTGTCCGGCTTCAAATCCGCCTTTAATTCCGAAGGTCAACACAGCACCGAATTTACCCGGCTCCAGATATTTTTTGGCTTTTTCGTGATAAGGATGGCTTTCGAGTCCGGCGTAACTTACCCACTCAACCGCATCATTGGCTTCAAGCCATTTTGCTAATTTGAGTGCGTTTTCGGTGTGACGTTCGGCTCTGAGCGACAGTGTTTCCACGCCCTGAAGCAGTAAAAAGCTGTTGAATGGAGATTGAGATCCACCAAAGTCGCGAAGTCCTTCTACTCGTGCGCGAATAGCAAACGCGATGTTTCCAAATGGTCCGTCAGAACCAAATACATCCCAGAAATTGAGTCCGTGATAACCGGGAGCGGGTTCAGTAAAGAGCGGGAACTTTCCATTGCCCCAATCGAAGTTTCCGGCATCTACCAGAACCCCGCCAACGCTTGTTCCGTGACCGCCAATCCACTTGGTGGCAGATTGAGTCACGATATTCGCTCCGTGTTCTATAGGACGTACAATTGATCCGGCAGCTCCGAATGTATTATCCACAATGAGTGGAATTCCGTGCTTCTTAGCCACTTTTGACAATCCCTCAAAATCAGGAATATTAGACCGGGGATTTCCGAGTGATTCTACGTAAATCGCTTTGGTGTTTTCATCAATTTGTGCCTCATACGCAGCAGGATCGTCGTCTGAGACGAATTTCACATCAATTCCCAGGCGTGGAAGCGCAACCTTAAATTGATTGTATGTTCCACCGTACAGATAGCTCGTTGATACGATGTTATCTCCTTTCTGAGCGATTGTCGCGATGGCTAAAAACTGCGCTGCCTGTCCCGAAGCGGTTGCCACAGCAGCTGCTCCGCCTTCCAATGCCGCAATGCGTTTTTCAAAAACATCGGTAGTGGGATTCATGATTCGGGTGTAGATATTCCCAAACTCTTTCAGCGCAAAAAGTGATGCGGCATGTTCGGTATCATCAAATACATACGAAGTAGTTTGATAGATGGGAACCGCGCGTGATCCTGTTGTTGGATCTGGTTCTTGTCCGGCGTGAAGCTGGAGCGTTTCAAATTTAGGTTGTCTTTTTTCTGTTGATTGTTCAGAACCGTTCTGGCTCATAGGTTACCTCCTGAAGGTTGTGGTTGTGTTGTTGTTTGTATTCTTAATGGGTTGATTTCTTCTTCGGCCGTATCAAAAACTGGTGATCTACTTTGACACAGCGATTTTCAAAAAGGGTGATGCTTTTCTCCTGTGCTTTTTGCACGGCTTCGGGCTGTTCTCCCGTGCCGAGTTGCAGCCAAATGCCTTTTGGTTTGATATCAAACGCCTGATCTATGAAACCGGGGATGATTTTAGGCGGGAGAAAAACAACGACGCTATCGACGTTAAAAGGGATTTCTGTAAGATTGGGAAAGGCTTTTTCGCTAAGAATTTCGTCAGCGGTAGGATTGACGGGAACAACGGTATAACCGGCATTTTGCAGATATCTGGCCACAAACTGGCTGTCTTTATGGCGATTTCTGGAAAGTCCCACAATGGCGATGGTTTTGGATTCATCCAAAATCTCCCCGGCTCTGTTAGTGAGCTGAGTGATCGCCTCGCTGGCGAACATCTGCTTGTGGTACCATGAATTATACGTTGATCTCATTCTGTATCGTCTTCTGTTATCTGTCCGTTGATTAATTTTTCAGGTCTGTCCTAAAAACAAAAAAACCTCTTCCGAAGAGATTCAGAAGAGGTTTTTTTATAATCTGTTTTTCAGTTGACTAACAGAATAAAATTGGTCTTCTCTCATCTCTCCGTTCCCGACATAAATCGGGATTGGCAGGATTTAGCACCTGACCCGCAATTTTCATTGCAGCGGTTGCTAAGGTATCGCAGGGCCTGTCCCTCCACCTTTCTTGATAAGAGTAATTAAAAGAAAGAACGAAAAAGCCCTGAGTTGGTGTAACACAGGGCTTTGTAAAAATCAGATTAAAACAAAAATCTTAGCTACTGCCCTATGTTGTACAGATACACATCTGCATACAACACATACAGCAAGAAAAATCGGCGCTATGTAGAATTTCGTTTGTCATTGTTGGCTATTATAGAGCACGCTTTTATTGATCGCAAATTTTTTTTGATAGTTTTTATGAATTGAGTCTGGAACCGCTTTTATATTTTTGATGGAAAATTTGTTTTTGAACACTGCTCTCCTGGCAACAAAATATCCATCACTCAAAATCACAAATCAGAAGAGCTGGATCGCAAGCATAATAATTTGCGCGGGGGATTTAACTAACCGAGCGAGACTGAGAGAATAAAGACGTTACCTACTAACATGAGTTTGATTTAAAATAATTATGCTAAAACTCCTTTGAGGCCCAACACATTCGTTTAAAAAATTACGAGTTCAAACAATCTTACGCCGAATGGCGTTTAAATCATCATGGAATATGATGAAAATAGCCTCAGGTACCACCTGAGGCTATTTGAGATGGTGATCTTAGTAACCCCCGAATGGGGGTTCACCTTCGATTTAGTCACAAAAACTATCTGGTAAATTCTTTTTCAAACAGGTATTTTTCATCAAACTCAATGTAATGTTGCTTTAACAAGGTGATGTACTCTTGTTTAAAAGACATTGTTTGGTGATGATCTTTTTGGTTAGCTATATAATGAGCCAATCGTTTTTTTGTCCAAGAGGTTTTGAGTAAACGCGGCATACCCAACCTGCCACCCCTGAAATGATGGGAACCAATTTTCCATTATAGTTCGTGTGCTATTTCTTTTTATATCTCTTACAACATCAGTCGGGCAAGGTTCGGATGCAAACTACTAAGCACGTGAATATGGTCTTCAACTCCACCAATTTTGTAGAGTGTGCACTTCTTATTCCTCAAAATGCCCCAAATATACTGATAGAGCTCTCGCTGATAGTTCTCATGAAGTGCCGGGACTCTGTATTTTGTTCCGAACACGATATGATAAATAATTTGTGTGTATGACCCCATGCCGTTGTTTGTTTTATCCCCATTCGGGGATGATTGATCTTTTTTGATATATCTACCCCCGAAGCATCGGGGCTATTTCATTCTGTTTGTACAGAATGGTTTGACACCTATCGGTGTCATTTCTCTCAAAAAGCATGTATTCATCTGTTAATATTCTACTTAAATATGTGCCATAAATCAACAGAGAATAACTACAATAGATAAGTTTTTGTGGTTTACTCTTAATCGAGAGTTTACCTTTTGCTCACATATTTATTGGTCACCTGAAATACAGAATAAGTAAGATTCGAACCAAGATTACTATCAAAATCTTTGCAAAAATAATCTCCTCTCTGCCCTCTCAGTCACATTCGATTGATTTTTTTAATATTTAGCTTTTGAGCTCATGCGACAGCTCTCCCGTA
>Ga0136600_1000653_pt1 | contig 18208 bp, 16 predicted proteins | sample AntRauMFilla2698_FD_104634 | JGI IMG/M metagenome (GOLD analysis project Ga0136600, IMG submission 104634) | Saline lake microbial communities from Rauer Islands, Antarctica - Metagenome Filla 2 #698 | ecosystem: Environmental > Aquatic > Non-marine Saline and Alkaline > Saline | place...
GATTTAATATAGGATCACCAAAACAATTGTTGGATGACCTCAAAAGCATCCTTAAAAAACAATCTTAGGTGTCAGCCCCTAATATTTTATTCTAAAGAGCTATCCAGAGCGCTGCCAATGTATAAGGTTTCACTCCACAGCTATGCCGCGAGGCTATACCCCATTGCTGCCATCTCGCGCTTAACATCCTGCATATCATTATCGAACTTGCTCAAATTTGCAAATTTGGAGCAATTTGCGCAATCCTTATGCGTACAGCCATCACAGCCTGATACATTTGCCTTTTCTTCCGGCTTTAAACTATCTTCGACATGCTTGTATATAATCTGCGTCTCATAAACTTTAACGGGCTGCGCTTCCTGAGTATCAGAAACGCTCATACCCATTTCTGCCATTTCGCGCTTAACGTCTTGCATATCGTTATCAAACTTGTTCAGATTCGCAAATTTGGAACAATTGGCGCAATCCTTGTGCGTGCAGCCGTCACAGCCTGTAACGTTCATTTTTTCTTCTTTATTCTCGAACTCCGCCTCGGATTTCATTGCCTGATAGTCCGAATTTTCATTCTTCGCGCTTTGAATAATATTTTTTTTCTCTGCCTGTTTCAAATCTTGTGGCTGAGAGCTAGGCTGCGCAGCTGAAATAATGTTCGGTTTTGTATGTTGTGCCGGATTATTTTGTGCAGGCTCGTTTTGTGGCTGCACATTTTTCGCTGGCGCGACCTGAACCGCAGGCGCGTGGATTGGCATTTGGGGTTGCCCTGTCTGTACGCGTACACTTGGCGCCTGATAGTTTGGTTTTGCAGGTGCGGCGCTATTCTGCGCCTTAGACGCCGGAGCAGAGGGGCGTACGGTTTGTACGCCTATTGCAGGACTCACGATAATTTTTGATGAAGCGGGAGTTGATGAGCTCGACGGAGTAGGCGCGCGCGGCGCTGATACGGGTGATTGTGATTTTAACGCCTGCAACTTGGCAAGTGCGCTCTCGGCCTTCGCCGGACGAGCCTTATCAAGCGTGCCTTCAACAATATTTTCGCCACCTATATTTGCACTCGCTTTATCCGCATTCACTGTATCCGCACTCATTATATCTGCGCAAAGTGCATCTTCTGTTATTTCAGACGCTCTCTCAGTCTTTTGTTCTTGTGTTGCGTCAGCTGTCTGCTCCGACAAAATCTCTTGCGTTGTTTCCCGCGCTATTTCTTGCATTGAAGATTCAAGGCCGGTTTCGTCTGGCGCAAGAATATCTGCCGCTGCGAGCTGAACATTATCTTGCTGGATATCCAGCGTTTGCGTCGCCATACCCTGCGCCGTTTCTGCGCTTGCCACTTGCTGGAATATCTCGCGCGCGTCGATGACATTCGACTCAGCAACAGGCAAATCACGCGCCGCTTGCGCAATGGCCTCTAATCTTTCAGGCAATTGCGGCGCTGAAGACTCAAGCGCGCTATTTGAAATCGCCGAATCAGAACCTGCTTTACCGATCACAGCCTCAAGGCGCTCCTTAACCTCCACAGGCAAAGTCTCGCTCGTTTCCAATATAGCTTCAATACTGCTTATAATTTCTTGTTTTGCGCTAATATCTGCGTCATCAGTAACCGTTTCACCCTGATCAAGCGCAGCAACAGCATCCAGTTTTTCAGCCAGTTGCGCTATCGAAGAATCAGGAGCGCTATTTGCAAGCTCCATATCCAGTATATCAGAATGCGCTTTACTGATCACTGTTTCAAGGCGCTGTTTAATATCCGCAGGCAGCGCCTCGCTTGTTTCCAATATAATTTCAATGCCGCCAAGCGCCTTTTCTATTACTTGAATATCTCCGCCCTCAATAGCTGTTTCAAGCTTCTCAACGAGCGCGGCGATTTCTGCACCTTCATCAAGATTGTTTTCCGATAATAATATATCTATATTTCCGGAATTATCAAAATCAACAAGATAATCGTTTGTTTCAGAAGATAAATACTCAAAACGCTGTTCAATCACCGCAGTAATCTCATCCGGCAAATCAACGCCGTCGCTCAGGGCTGTTTCTATTTTTGTTTCCAGTGCTTCAATTACCTCAGCAGCATTTTCAACGGCGTCCGGTGTTTGCGCGTCTATCAGAACCGTTTGATACTCAGCAAGCGCTTCGATCAACTCCATCGCTTCGGGCGAGACATCACCATCCAGCATCAATTGCTCAATCTGGTCAATTACGGCGTCTGTGCCGCCGCCATCTATAAAGGCTTGCAGGCCAGATACAAGATCATTGTCCGTATTATCAAAAGAGTTCAGCTCATCGGCGTCCATTGACGCGAAAAAGACCAAAAGCCCTTTCTGTTTAACGCTTTCAAACATTTCATCCATACCCGGAACGGAAGATTGTGATGATTGTGTGCCGTGAATCGTAGGGCGAATATTACCCATCGTCGACGCGTCGCGGCCACGTCTGCGTACACCATCAAGGAATGTATGTTGAAATTTCTCGCACTCCGGCAAATCATCCGGCTTTGCGGCGGTGACTTCAATGCGGGCATATAGAGGCCTTGCCTCGGCGGCCTTGGAGAAATTTGTACCCTCATGCAGCGTGAATTTTTGAAGCGCGTGCAAAACCTGCTGCGTTACAAAGCTTGAAGCGCCTAAACGGGCGAACTCTGCCAAAATATCCTGCAGAACATCATAGGGACGACCCTTGATTTCAATCGCAACACGCTGTCCTTTGTCATCAAGCTCCACCAATTCACTGGCCGCGCGATCAACCATAGGATCTACTGCATGCTCACGTGTGATATAATCCGCATCGCCCGCACCCTCAAAAGCCACTGCCTCCGCGCGTGAACGCGTTACCGCGCCGACATCCCTCACTCCGGAATCCGGATTTGACGTCCGGCCAGAGGCGGCTGCGTAAAAATGTGTGTCTTTCCAGTCTTTATAAGCCATTGATGAAACTGCTTTATTACTTTAATTTCTGCTATTTTTAAAACCGAGTTGAGAATAACTCTCATTAGCATAGATGTCTAGACTATTTTTATTAAATAAATGCAATAATTAACTCTATTTATACCACGCGGCTCATAGCCACTATTAACCCTCATGCAGCTCTTTGAAAAAGCGCTTGGCATCGTCTGTAATGGCCGCCTGCTTTTCCTCATCCATTTTGGAGAGGGTATGATAAGAGTGATTAAGGCGCGGATTGCCTTTTAATTTATCTTCGTGCCGGATAAAGAAATCCCAATATAAATAATTAAACGGGCAAGCATCAGGGCCGTTTTTCTTGCTTACCTTATAGGAGCAATCTTTGCAATAATTGGACATACGGTTAATATACGCGCCGCCTGCTGCGTAGGGCTTACTCGCGAGCAAGCCGCCATCGGCAAACAAAATCATCCCACTGACATTCGGCATTTCAACCCATTCATAGGCGTCAGCATACACAATCAAATACCACTCATTAACAAACTCAGGATCAATCCCCGCCAGCAAACAAAAATTACCAAGCACCATCAATCGCTGTATGTGGTGAGCGTACGCATTTTCTTTGGTTTCCAAAATACATTGGCGCATACAATTCATCTTTGTTTTACCCGTCCAGAAAAAATCGGGCAGTTCGCGTTTAGCCTCCAGATAATTCTCATCCGCATAGCCCGGCATCTTCAGCCAGTAAATACCGCGTACATATTCGCGCCACCCTATAATCTGGCGAATAAACCCTTCAACCGCGTTCAAAGGCGCGCCATTATCACGGTACGCCTTCTGCGCTTTTTTCACAATCTCCAGCGGTTCAAGCAGCCCGCAATTCAAATAAAAACTGATATGGGAGTGATACATCCATGGCTCGTTTTGTACCATCGCGTCTTGATAATCGCCAAAATGCACAAGCCGTTCATCGATAAATTTATCAAGCGCGTACAAAGCCTGATCCCGCGTTACAGCAAAATAAAACGGCTCCAGATCGCCGAAATGATCGTCAAATCTGTCTTGCACCAAATCAATACATTCTTGTGTAATATCATCGATGCGGCCGCTATAAGGCGCAGGCACATCAAGCCCGTCTTTGGGCGGTTTGCGGTTTTCCGCATCATAATTCCACTGCCCGCCTTCGGGGTCTTTGCCGTCCATCAAAATATCGTACTTGCGGCGCATCTCGCGGTAAAAATATTCCATGCGCAATTGCTTACGCCCGTCTGCCCACTGCGCAAATTCATCGGGCGTACATAAAAAACGATCATCTTCGCGGATATAAGTCGTAACGCCGTGCTTCTCTTCCCAGCCCTGCATATCTTGCAGCACGCGATATTCACCCGCTGCGGTTACAATGATTTTTTCCGGTTTATAATTTAATAAAGCGCGTTTTATCTCGCCGCTAAATGATCCTGCATTTTCGCTATCATCTAGCCCGGTGTAATGCACGCGGTACCCTTTATCGCGAAGCTCCTCGGCAAAATGCCGCATAGCCGAGAATAAAAAAGCGATCTTCTTTTTATGGTGTTTAACATAAGTTGCTTCTTCTATCACTTCGCACATCACAATAATGTCCTGATCCATATCGAAATCGGACAGGCTGCTGATGGAATGGGACAATTGATCGCCAAGGATCATAATCAAATGACGGGCTTTACTCATGCTTTTCTCATGTTTCACTCATGATTTACTTAGGGCGTAATTTCTTCGCCGTCCCACTGTAAAAACTGGCCGCTTTGCTCGGGACGCGCATTATCAATAACGTTCAAAAGCTGCGCTGCGGCTTTTTCGGGGCTGAAAATTTCATATGATATATTGGCGTGATATGGACGGGTCATTTCGGTATCAACTGCGCCGGGATGAAGCCCGATGACCAGCGCATCATCATAGCGGCGCCCCATTTCAATGGCCGCGTTTTTAATGATCATGTTCAAGGCGTTTTTCGCCGCGCGATATGAATACCAGCCGCCAAGCTTATTATCCGAAATACTGCCGACACGCGCGGACAGAGCTGCAAAAACGCCGCGGCGCTTACGTGGCAGCAATGGCAGAAAATGTTTTGCCACCAGCGCAGGACCGAAAGTATTGATCGCAAATGTATGCTGCATATCATCAAAATTAAGATCACGTAGTGATTTTTCAGGTAGCTTATCGCCGCCGCCCAGCATACCGCTCGCGACAATCACAAGATCAATTTCATCGCCGCATAATTCCGCAGCTTCTTTGACACTTTCCTCATCCAGAATATCAATATGCCCTGTGGTAATTTTATCATCGGAAAATGCTTTTTCAGATCGCGACAATGCAAATATTTTTTCAACATTATCACGGCCACAAAGATCATCAACGAACGCAGAGCCAATACCCCCGCTTGCACCAATCACAGCAACTTTAATCGGTTCATCCGTAAAGCTTTCTAAAATATTACTCACCTTTTTCTCCTTTTTTCATTTTGCGCGTCAGCCAGAAATAAAGCGGATAAGGCAGCAAACGCAGCAGCTTCATAATCATCGTAAAACGCTTGGGGAAATGAATTTCAAATCTGCGCGAACACAGACCCTTGGCAATCGCTTTGGCGGCCTGTTCGGGTTTTATAATCATCGGCATTTCAAAATCATTTTGGTCGGTCATCGGCGTTTCCACAAAACCGGGCGAGATCAATTTCACCTCTATATTATCCGCCTCAAGATCAATCCGCAGGCTTTGCGCCAAATTCATAATGGCGGCTTTGGTCGCGCTGTAGGGCTGGCCGCTCGGCAGACCGCAATAGCCCGCAACAGAGCCGCACAAAACAAGCTGCCCTGCTTTTTGCTGCGTGTAATAAGGCCGCAACACATCAACAACATTAAACGCGCCGCCCACATTCACATCTATGATTTTATGAATTTTGGATAATGATTTTTGTTTACCGTCATCTGCGTCATAAATAGCCGCCATCACAACCGTGCTGTCAATCTGCGGGAAATCTTTTAAAATCGTCTCTTTCGCTTTGGAAATGCTTTTGACATCACTGATATCAAGCGGCGCAGCGACATGTTTGCTGCCGTGTAAATCCGCCTTTACTTTTTTCAGTTTATCTTCGCTGCGGGCGGATATGGCAACATGCGCGCCTTGCGAGGCCAGCTCTCTGGCGAGCTGCGCGCCGATACCGCTGCTTGCGCCGATAATCCAGATATATTTTCCCTGTAGATCATCCATGATTTACTCGTTTTCCGGTTCTTGCTTTTGCATGAACAGCGTTAATTCAGCAACCGTGAAGCCAAATTTTTTCAAATAGGATCGATTGATCAAAACGCCGTCATTCATCAAGAACATCCAGTCATCAAATTTAATGCGGTAAGTTTTATCACCGACATCCAGATCCATTTCATACGCCCAGCGCATCGCATTGCCCGCGCTCTCGCCGTCTGCCTGGCCTAAGATATCGCCCGCTGTGCCTTTGAATTTTCTATCGCCTGTTTTCTCAATCGTCCAAACGCGCGTTTGTTTTTCGCCGTCATAATACAGGAACTGTTCATCGAGCGTGCCGACATCACCGTCCCATGACCCATACAGATCTACGTCAAAGCGACGCGTTACTTTGCCCGTATGATCTTGCACAATGCCCCATGCCTTGATAGGGCCTGTGAAATATTCTTGTACGCCCATGGTTGGCTCTGCGCCCTCATAGTTTGAAATTTTGTGCCCACTTGAACAGGCGCTAAGAAATGTTAAAAGTCCCATCAGGATTATCCCTTTCAGTTTTGTCATTTAAGTCTCCTTCATGTTTATACATCCACCATAAATAAACGGCAGCACATATTTTTATTAAGCACGGTACAAGCGCATAAAGCGCAATCAGGCCGGCCAATGATTTAGGGTCGTTTTCAGTGCCCGCAGCAAAGCCCAGATAATCCAGAATCAGCAAACTAATTCCCGTTGCCGCCGCGAGCATGATTTTCGGAATCACAGACACTAGCGCAAAATACTGCGTCGCGTCGGCTTCGTTGTTATGGTGGTTCACGCGGTCGGCAAGTATGGATGGCGGCAAGGCTAAATCCGCGCCCAGCGCAACCCCCGATAAAACGCATATAATCCCAAAGGCCACAACATCGCCTTCTTGCAGAAAATACGCCCACATAAATGTAACAATGGCCAAAACCATAGACGCAAGCCAGGCGCGTTCTTTGCCGATTTTCCCCGCAAGCTTTACCCATATTCCCATCAAACACGCGCCGGACAGGAAATATAAAAATAGGAAAATTCCTGCATCTTCTTCGGCTTTTAAATAGTCGCGAATAAAGAACATCACTAAAACCGCAGGCATAGACGCCGCCAGATGCGTCAGGATACAAACCCCGAAAAAATGCTTATCTTTACCAGCCAGAATTTTCCAAAAGGAAAAACGCTGCTTCACATTTTTTTCACTTTTTTTCTTTTTTACAAGCGCGTTATCTTCTGCTGCCAAATGCTTCATAAAGGCGCTGAACAGTAAAAACCCACTCACCATAAAGGCTGCAAAAATCCAGAAAATCGTGCGGAAAGATTGCTCGGCTGGCATCACGGTAATAAGCGCCGCAGGCAACACAGAGGCAATTAAAAGCCCAGCAAGACCCAAAGCCTCCCGCCAGGCGGAAATACGTGTACGCTGCGCGGAATCATCACTCCAGAATCCGCCGATCATATTCAAATTTATCGCCAGAACACTAAAACCTGTGGTCGCCAGCATCATTGATATTGCAAACCATGCTGCAATCGGCACGGATAAATGCGGGCCGTAAAATATAGCCGCAATACCAATCGACATCGCCGCCGCGCCCCCCACCATAATGGCGTAACGCCTCATATAAAAACGGTCGGATACGTAACCGATAACCGGATCCTGAATGGCGTCAAACAGACGGATAAATAATAATATCGCGCCGATCAGGCCAATATTCATTCCCAGATCGCGCGTATAAAAATCGGGAATATGCACATAGAGCGGCAAACCTGCAAATGCGAGCGGCAGCGCCATAAAGCTATATTGGAAAAGATTTTTTTTCTTTGGCGCGCTACTCATGATACGCCCAGAAGTTTCTTACGCAGTTCCGGCGCACTTGTATTTTCATCCAGCCAGATGCCGAAAAATGCTGCGCTAAACTCAGGATCATTGATCTGTCCGATTTCTTCACCATTTTTGTAAAAAATGCTGTCGCCGCTATCTGTATAAATACCGGTCAGAACATCACCATCTGTGACATCGGGAAAAATTTTATCCATTTGTGCATGCCACGCCGCCAGTTTCATTTCATCTGTTATGCCTTGCCCGCGCATTTCCTCGATTGATCTGTCGGCGATTTTTTTGCCCTTGAAATCCCGCAAATAGGAAAGCTGTAACGCATAGGGCTTTGTCTTTTGCCATACGCCTTCCGACGCATATAGCGCGGCGTCATAAACATCCCAGATCATATAGCTAAGACGTCCGTCACCGACTTTTTTGGCGGCAGGAACTTTACTTTTTATCTCATCAAACGCCATCACGGGGGTAATACCGAGGAAAGCCAGAATACAAGCCGTGCATATGATATTTTTAACTGCTGCACTACCCATGCTGTAACTCCACCTGCATAACATCTGTACGGCCCGTGCGAAATCCTGCCGCGCATGCAGCCAGATAAAAACGCCATAAGCGAATAAAACCGTCATCATAGCCAAGCGCCTTGATCTCTGGAATTTTTGCGTCAAATTGATCAAGCCAGATTTGCAGCGTACGCGCATAATCAAGACCGAAATGATATTGATCGGCAATACGCAAACCCGCTTTGGCGGCTTCCTCTTTAAAGCGCGACGGGCTCGGCAGCATTCCGCCGGGGAAAATATAACTGCGAATAAAATCACCGCCCTGCCTGTAGCGCGGGAAATCTTTTTCGTTCATTGTGATTGTCTGGATCATAGCCTTACCATTTTGGCTCAGCATATTTTTTACTTTTTCAAAATATGTCGCCCAATATCGCTCACCAACAGCTTCGAACATTTCAATTGATACGATATGATCGAACTTTCCGTTTTGATGACGATAATCTTCAAGACGGATATCTGCTTTATTGCCAAGGCGCTGCGTTGCAAATTCATGCTGCTGCTCTGATAATGTCACGCCGGTTAAATCAAAATCACCTGCCGCCAAAGCCCGCTCTGCAAAGCCGCCCCAACCGCAGCCTATTTCCATGATGCGGCCTGAATTTCCGTTCAATCGATTTAAAATACGATCATATTTACGGTTCTGCGCGCTTTTTAAATCATCATCGCCTTCGAAAATGGCGGCAGAATAAGTCATTGTCGGATCAAGCCACAAATCATAAAAATCATTGCCCAGATCATAATGTGCATGGATATTTTTCTTACTGCCTTTGACTGTATTCAGGCGCAAAAGATAAGATAATTTGGCAATCATTCTGAACATCTGGTGGCCGGAAACCATCTGCCCCATTGCCTGCCTGTTGCGCAGTCCAAGCGTTGTAATCGCAATCAAATCATCACTATCCCAAAGACCCGCACGGTAATCTTCGGCAAATCCGATATCACCCTTGCGCATCATGTTACTGACCACGCGCCAGTCGCGCAGCTCTATGCGCGCTGTTTCGCCTTTTTGCTGTCCTTCGAAAATGCGCGTTTGACCCTCGGGTGTCACAATCTCCAGCTTGCCTTCTTCCATACGGTCAAGACTGCGGAATAAATGATCTGATACAATTTGCTTTAACATTCTTTGTTTACTCTTTTCTCTCTATTAGAGCTATCTATCTTACCTGATCCTAAGTGACAGCTCTATTTCTCTCAAATTAAACTTTTGTAAGGTTACGCACTGCGCTCTTTTTCTCGTCTTTCTGGCGCGGCTTTGAAATATAGCGGATGCCCTTTGCAATAAGCTTTACCGCCTGCCAATGAATAAGCATAATGGCTTTGAACGTTACAAGCGGATATGACCACGCGGCTTTGCGGATCGTTTGACGAGACATCGTTTCAAACTGCCCGCCGAGTGATGTAACCAGTTGTTTTTTGCCTTCGCCATTATAAAAATCAATAAACGCAGAAAATTTATTGTCCGAAATATCAAACCGAAAGCTATAATGCCCCTCGCGCTTTAAAAACGGAGAGACGTGAAATAATTTATCGCCTTCCATGACATCGCCATGCTTGATTTCGCGCTGATCGGGATAGGCGCATAAATAACTATGCCGTTCACCGAATGTATTATGCACTTCGCAAATTACGGCGCGGAGCACATTATCGCGGTCATGACACAGCCAAAAACTTACGGGATTAAACACATAGCCGAAAATGCGCGGCATACACATCAATACAATTTCGCCGTCAATTTTATCAAGGCCATAATCACTTAGGATATCCCGCGCCCAGCGCTGTAAATCCGACCCGTCGCACGCGCCGTGGTCCTTATCGTAAAACCCGATTGGTGCAAAACGATTATAGGCAATCGGCAGATCTTGCAGCTGCGATAACGGAAGCGCAATATAATAAATACCGTACAAAAATTTATTCACTTTGGGGAAAAGCCGCGCATGCATGACTTTGCCGAACATAATAGAGGGCTGTTTTGTGATATTCATTCTTGCTCCCACGGAATATCCGCCCCCAATGATTTGGCAACGCGCACGGCGCTCCATAATCCATCTTCGTGAAATCCGTATCTCTGATACGCCCCGCAAAACCAGAGGCCGCGCTTGCCTTGTATGTCTTCAATACGCTCTTGCGCGTCAATTGCGCCCTTATCAAAAATGGGGTGATCAAATACATGCTCGTTCATAACGCTGCCTGCCTTGGGGCTACGGCCGGGGTTTAGCGTCACAATCACAGGTTTGTGTGTTTCGAGCTGCTGTAGATTATTCATCCAGTAACTCAGCGAGACAACATCGCTTTTATCCTCCGCTTGCTCTGATAAATACACCCAGCTTGCCCAGCATTTTTTGCGCTGGGACATAAAATCAAGATCATTATGAACCACGACTTTATTGTCCTGATACTTAAAGCCGCCCAGAATATGCTGCTCGTTTTCTGACGGGGTTTCAATCATCGAAAGCGCTTCATCCGCGTGACACGCCATGATTGCATGGTCGAATATCTCTTCTGTTCCGTCTTGCGCGCGTACCAAAACGCGCCCGTCTTCTTGCGGCGCGATTTTTGTGACAGGCGCTTTGGCGGTTATTTTTGCCCCATGCGCGCTTTGAATATGCTGCGTAATGCGGCTGACATATTCGCGGCTGCCGCCTTTGACCGAATACCATTGCGGTCGCTTGACCAGATTCAGCAAGCCATGATTGCGAAAAAAACGCACATATGTTTTCGCGGGGAATTTCATGATCGTTTCAATAGGGCAGCTCCAGATCGCAGCGCCCATCGCGAGCAAATAATAATGCCGGAACCATTTACCCATCTTAAGCTCGTCCAGACATTGCCCCAAAGTCACAGAGCTGTCTTTGTCGATATAGGCCAGCGCGCGTTTGTTAAAACGCGTTATATCCCAGAGCATTTTCCAATATTGCGGGCGAAAGATATTGCGTCTTTGCGCAAACAAACCGCCAGAGGCATATTCAAGCCAGCCCTTTTTAATACAGACACCAAAAGACATGTCGCTTTTATGATACGGCACGCGCAGTGCGTCAAAGAGGCCAAATAAATTGGGATAATTCCAATCATTGAAAACAATAAAACCTGTATCAACGGGCGTTTTTTCGAGACGATTTTCATCCGCCGCATTTTCATTCGCCGAAAAGGATACATCAATCGTACGGCTGTGGCCGCCAATATATGTATTACGTTCAAAAACGGTTATCTCGTGATGCGGCGCCAGCAAATACGCCGCGCCCAAGCCGGATATACCCGCACCTATAATTGCAATTTTCATGGGAGCAAGTATTAAGCCAGTCAACAGAAAAACGCTATAATTTTTTAATTAAAAAATTGTAATTATCCGAAGCCCGCCCGGCATATTCTCTGCTTCTATCGTGCCTTGATGCAGTTCAATCACCGCTTTTACCAAGCTTAAGCCCAGCCCCGTACCTTGGGATGACCGGCTTTGTTCGCCGCGATAAAACCTGTCGAATAATTTATCCACCTCATCATCGTGCACACCATCGCCTGTATCTTCTATAACGACGCTTACATCACCACCTATAGTTTCAAGCGTAACAGTTACAGCGCCATTTTCAGGTGTATATTTTATGGCGTTGTCCAATATATTGGCATAAGCCTGAAACAGCAGATCTTTGTCGCCCAGAATATCCGCACCAGCCAGATTTACGTTCATACTGATATTTTTATCCTCGCATAGCGGCTCATAAAACGCGATGACATCGCGCAATAATGCATCAAGCGATAATGCCTTAAAATGGCTGCGCTGTTTTTCGGTTTCAATGCGTGTAATCCGCAGCAGCGCGGTAAAAGTGCGCAGCAAATGATCGGCTTCCTCTAATAACGCCGCATGATCCTCGTCATTATATTTGTCTTGCAGCATTTCGATCTTGTTGCGCATACGGGTCAGCGGCGTGCGCAAATCATGCGCAATATTATCGGACACGCGCCGAATACCGATCATTGATTCCTCAACGCGCGACAATAATTCATTCAAAACGGCCGTCATATTTCCCAAATCATCCCAGCGCGAGCTAAAATCAATGCGGCGTGATAAATCCCCCGTTTTAATAATGCTATGCGCAGTTGAGGCGACTGTGTTTGTACCGCTGACAACAAAAATACTGATGACGTAGCTGATACACACAACGATCAACACAAACACGATGCTTAAAACACCGATCAATTGCATAAATTTGAAATCTCTTGCCATCGCGGTGATATCAAAACCAACCAGCAATTTACGACCATCTTCATATGTATGAATTTTTGCAGCATATTGCCGATTATTTTGCGGATAATCAAAAACGATAATACCTTCGGCAAAGCTCTCGATTTTATCTCTGGCAAGCTCCGGCATTTGCCCTTGCGCGTCCAAGAACCGGTAGAGATACTCTTTGTCCGTACCTTCCTGCACCTGATCGCGCGTTTGCACAAGTTCGATTTGTGAATTTAAAACAGCCTCCGTGCTTTGCACAAAATGCCCCGTGGCAAAGAAATTGATAAAAAATCCGAGACAAAGCGCGGCCAGACCGCATAGCACAGTAAAAGTTGCCGCCATAACAAAACTGGAGCTTTTAATATATCTGCGCTTTTTTTCAAATGTTTTGCCGGTCATCTTATTCTTCTATTATATAACCTGCGCCGCGAACAGTGCGAATAATCGGCCTGTCGTGGCCTTTGTCTATTTTTGATCGCAAACGGCTTATATGGACATCAATCACATTGGTCTGCGGATCAAAATGATAATCCCATACATGCTCCAGCAGCATCGTACGCGTTACGATCTGCCCTTTATTCTTCAGCAAATATTCCAGAAGACGAAATTCGGTTGATTGCAGTTCAATCGTTTTATCACCGCGCGACACTGTGCGCGCCAATAGATCAAGCCGTAAGTCCGCCACGGCAAGTTCTGTTTCATTTTGCCCGTTTGCGGATTGTCCGGCTCTGCTTGCGGCGATCTCTATCCGCGCGAGTAATTCTGCAAATGCAAAAGGCTTTACCAGATAATCATCACCGCCTGATCGCAGTCCCTTGACGCGGTCATCGACCTCGCCCAGCGCAGATAAAATGAGCGCAGGCGTTTTATTCCCCGCGCCGCGAATTGTTTTAATAAGGCTGAGGCCATCAAGCGCGGGCAACATACGATCAACGATAAGCGCGTCATAGGATTCTGTGGTAGCCATGAACAAACCGTCTTTGCCGTTATCGGCAATATCGGTAACATGTCCCGCCTCTTTCATGCCTTTGGCAATATAGGCGGCGACATCATGATCATCTTCTACAATTAAAATACGCATAGAGCTATCATAGCGCAGTTATGAAATAAAAATAGCCCATAGTCTGCTTTTATTACGCAGCTTCCAGCATTTCATGCATCTCATCTTTGATTTGCAGACGCTCTTTTTTCAAAAGCTCAAGGCGGTCATCGCTGGCTGCCTCCGCGCCTTTTTCAATACGTAGAATCTCTTTATTGGACGCTTCGTATTTATCGAGCAATTTTGCGAAATGATTATTCTCTTTCTTCATGTCCTGAATTTTTTCTGCAAATTCCGGCAGTTCGTGCGCTAAATCGTGTGAGTCATCCAACATGATAATCATCCTTTTTCTGTTATTTGATTGTGAATTATTAAGGCTTCACTTTTATCCCAACAGTGATTTACACACGCGCAAAAGTCAATGCAAAACAGGATAATTTCCGCATGTTTCTCGATTAAACAAAATAAAATAAAAGGTTTTAAAATACACCCTTAGAACCTATAAGAAACGCCGGCTCCGACTATCCATGGGTCAAGATCAACTTCGCCTGTGATTGCGCCGCTATTGATTGATGCATCAACATCAACCCAGAGTTTTTTCACATCGAAATTAACACCCCAATGTTCATTAAGCCAATAATCCGCGCCCGCCTGCAAGGCTACGCCAAAGCTGCCGTCCGCCTTCAGACGGTTTGTGTCATCGCCGTCATCTTCGGCATATGGCAACACGTAATTAACGCCTGCGCCCACATAGGGGCTAAAGTTTTCATCCGGCGTGAAATGATATTGCAGCGTTAAGGTCGGCGGCAATATCCATGTATCCCCAAGATCCAGATCGCCCAAATCAGAATCATGCAGCTCCAGCTCATGCGGCGATGTTGCCACGATCAACTCTGCTGCGATATGGTTTGTGAAAAAATATGTGATATCAACTTCAGGCACAAAAGCATTATCGGCATCTGGTGAACCGTTAATTGTTGTGCTCCCACCGCTATCGGGCAAAACGCCAACGGCGCGGACGCGGATTTAAAAACGCTCTTTTGCGAAAATATCCGCGCCTTCTCTTGCCTCCACGGACGAAGGGATCATCGCAGTGCAAAGGCCAATTACCGCCCCACTCATCAAAACTCTTTTACAAACATTACGCATTATCTTTATTATCCTTTCTTGAAAAAGTGATCGCGTCCTATGACGCAATGAAATTGAATATAAAGCCCTTACGGCAGATCTTCAGGCTCGCCAATGACAACAACTTTGTCTGTTGCCGCTAAGGCTTTTTCTGATTTATGTGATAAAATCTGGTCGCCGCGCTCCACCAGCGCAATAAAACAGGAACCAGGCAACACAATGTCCTTTATGCTTGTTCCGACAAAGGATTTCAGCATCTCTATATTTCCCGCCTGATCGCATTCGAAATGGTCATCCCGCATTAAGATTGCGCGAATATCTTCATCGGTTTTTGCATTAAACCATGATAGCGCAAATTGATGCGACAAAACATTCTCGGCCAAATGACCGGCAAGACGAATATCCAGCGCAGCAGGCTTATCAGGGGTAAACAGGAACATAACTGTATGCGGTTGATATTCCCATTCGAATTTCGCGCCGGCTTTATCAAACAATCTGAAAATCACCAGTTCGGGCTGGGTAACTCCGGATACGGCCGCATAGGACAGCACAACATTATCGCCTAAACGGTGACGCGTTGGGTTGGTACGCATAAAACGCTTGCGGATCGTATGTTTATCATTCTCGTTTTCCTTGGCAACCTCACCGGCTGCGTACTCAAGAAGATCATCAAAATCAAAGTTACCTTCGGTAAAATCAATCAGCTTCATGCGGGATATCAACTGTTCATAAGACAGATTTTCATCCTGCGTACGGTCGCGCACGATTCCCATCAATTCATGTTCCAGTCCTTCGTGCTGGTTTGCGCCGAGGCGTGCATGAACATGGTAAATTGCGCCCACGCGCTGCACGCGGGAAAACCCGTACATATAATACCAAATCGCGCAGCCAATAACGACAAGGCCTGTGAAGCCAATCGCGATCATTCCCATCTCAACAACAAGCCAAAATGCAATTAACATTCCCGCTATCGGGAGCCATGGGTACAAGGGGGATTTAAACCCCGGACTATAACCTTCAATCTGGCTTTCGCGCATCACCACAACCGCCAGACTAATCAAACCGAATAACAATAATTGAAATGCACTGGCGAGCTTGGCAACAGATTCAACCTGCATAGTGACCAAGATCAAAATCATGAAAATGACCGTCACAAAAATGGATAAAGTCGGCGTTCCGAATCGTCCAAGTTTGGAAAAATAAGCAGGCATAAGCTGGTCTTTTGCCATTGCATACGGATAGCGCGAAGCGGACATGATGCCCGCATTTCCGGTCGATGCGAATGCGGCAATTGCGGATACCACAATTAAAATCACGCCTATATCATACGGCACCCATGATAAAAACTTGCGCCCCGCATCGGCCACAGGCGTTAAACTGTTTTGCAGCTCTTCCATCCCCAGCACATTGACCATCACAAGCAGACCGAGCGTATAAACCAGTGTCGCCGTCGCTAGTGAAAGAGCCATGCCCAGCGGAATATTACGATCCGGATTTTCAACCTCTTCGGCAACGCTCGCCACCTTGGTCAGTCCGGCATAGGACACAAACACAATACCGATTGTTGCTGCAAATCCTACAAATCCGGACGAAAAGAAATCGCTATCCGGCACTTTAAAAACATAATCATCCGACAGACTGATCATGGCCAGCCCTTTGATTACAAACGCGCCCAATATCACAACCAATGTCGTGACCAACACACGTTGCAGCAACGTTGTTTCTTTTGCCCCGACCACATTTATAATTCCGAATATAATGGCCAGTATAACCGCCAGCGTTGTCATCGGCACATCAAGATAGATCGACAAATAAGCGCCCATCCCGACAAGCGCAAATGCGCTTTTGAAAATCACGGCAATCCACGACCCCAAACCGCCAATCGTACCCGCCAGTGGCCCCAGACTGCGATCAAGAAAATAATAGGTTCCTCCTGCTTTTGGCATCGCAGAAGACAGCTCGGCCATGCACAGCATCGCCGGAATAATGAGCCAGCCAGCAACAAAATACGCCAGATACACGGAAGGTCCGGTATACATGGCGGCAATTCCGGGCAATAAAAAGAAACCGGAGCTGAACATCGCGCCGGTTGCCATTGCATAGACATCAAATAATTTGAGATTCTTTTTAAGTTCTTTTGTCACGTAGACCTCCTGATAAAAACCATCTTCATATACTGCATAGCAATAAAAATAAAGCAAGTCATAGGTTAACGCGCCACTGAATAATTCTGATATGCCTTAACTATGCGTCAATATAAACTATTGTTATTTTATCCGTTGCAGCGTAAGAAAAACGAAGTCTGTTAAAGTGTTTGAATATCCCCTATGCTGTTTCGATCATAGAAAAAACAACAATCTACCAAAGGAAAGAAACATCATGAAAATAGGCATTCTATCGCAAGGCCCTAAACTTTACTCTACCGACCGCTTGGCACAAGCGGCCAGAGATAAAGGACATGATGTTCGTATTGTGAATACAACCAAATGCTTCATGAATATTAACTCGGACGAGAACCAAGTTCACTATCAAAACGAAATATTACACTTTGATGCTGTTATTCCGCGTATTGCGGCCTCCATCACTTTCTATGGTATTTCTGTCGTGCGGCAGTTCGAGATGTCAGGCGTTTATGCTCTGAACGGCTCTTTGGCCATTACCAGAGCCAGAGACAAACTGCGCGCGCACCAGATTCTCTCGCGTAAAAAACTTGGCATGCCTATTACCGGATTTGCCCACTCCACCAGCAATACCGACGATCTTATCAAAGTCACAGGCGGCGCGCCCTTGGTTATTAAATTGCTGGAAGGGGCACAAGGCAAAGGCGTTGTTCTGGCGGAGACAAAAAAGGCTGCCGAAAGTGTTATTGATGCCTTTCGCGGTCTGGATGCGCACTTTCTGGTTCAGGAATATATCAAAGAGGCTGGCGGCGCGGATATACGCTGCTTTGTTATCGGCGAAAAAGTCGTTGCCACCATGATGCGCAAGGCAACAGACGGCGATTTCAGATCCAACCTGCATAGCGGCGGCGTTGCCGAAAAAGTAAAAATAACCCCGACAGAACGCAAAACCGCTATTGCGGCCGCCAAAGCCATGGGGCTTGATGTTGCAGGTGTGGATTTGATCCGGTCAGACCGCGGACCTTTGGTTCTCGAGGTAAACTCCTCTCCCGGTCTGGAAGGTATTGAAAAAATATCCCAAAAAGATATTGCTAGCCTGATGATCGAACATATTGAAAACAACATCGTCGCGTCAAAGAAAAGTCGTAAGAATAAAGGA
>Ga0136600_1000654_pt1 | contig 18207 bp, 18 predicted proteins | sample AntRauMFilla2698_FD_104634 | JGI IMG/M metagenome (GOLD analysis project Ga0136600, IMG submission 104634) | Saline lake microbial communities from Rauer Islands, Antarctica - Metagenome Filla 2 #698 | ecosystem: Environmental > Aquatic > Non-marine Saline and Alkaline > Saline | place...
AGGGGGCTTGGCCCGGCTCATGGCGTCATCTCCGTGGTGAAGACAGGAGCAAGATAGTCGATCAGTGGTCCGATCGCGAAGAACAGCACAATGGTTCCGGCCGCCGTGATCGCCGGCGCGATAAACGCCAGCGGCGGCGCCATGCCCGGCCGCATCGGGCTGATCTCGGGTTTGGGCTTCAAGAAGGCGCGGATCACGATGGGCAGAAGATAGCCAATGTTTAAAAGCGTCGACCCGATGAGCATGGCGATGAGCCAGGGCTGATCGGCGTCCGCGGCGCCTTCCATGAGAAAGATTTTCGGCCATACCCCGCCAAAGGGCGGCACGCCAATGATCGACAAAGCGCCCACCAGGAAGGCACCGAACGTCACCGGCATATACCAGCCCAGCCCGTCCAGCTGGCTGATCTCGCCCTTCTTGGTGCCGGTATAGATCCCGCCAGCGGCCATGAAGAGCGTGATCTTGCCCCAGGCATGCATGATGATCTGAAGCGCGGCGCCCAGCAGCGCGGCGGGGCTGGCCAGCATGGCACCCAGCGTGATGTAGGAGAGCTGGCTGACCGTGGAGAAGGCCAGCCGGCTTTTCAGATTGTCCTTGGTGAAGGCGATGATCGAGGCGATCACAATGGAGGCCCCCGCGACCCAGGCCAGCACATCGGCGGCGGGCAGCGTGTCCATGTATTCCGGCCCGAAGATATAGATCACCACTTTGAGCATGGTGAACACGCCCGCCTTCACCACCGCCACCGCGTGCAGCAGTGCCGACACCGGCGTGGGTGCCACCATGGCGTTGGGCAGCCAGGGATGGATGGGCATCAGCGCGGCCTTGCCGATCCCGAAAGCGAACATGACCAGAAGGATTGAGCCCGCCACCGGACCGGCGGCCTGGGACAGGATTCCGCCAGCGGTGAAATCGGTGGTGCCGGTCATGAAATAGGTGACAAGGATTGCCGGCAGCAAAAGCCCGATGGAGGTGGCCAGCAGAATGCCCAGATAGATCGAGGCGCCCTTTCTGGCTTTGGCGTCGCCCTTGTGCGCCACCAGCGGATAGGTGGAGAGCGTCAGCGCCTCGTAGAAGAAGAACAGCGTGATCAGATTACCTGCCAGCGCGATGCCCATGGCCGAAGCGATGGACAGGCAGAAGCAGACATAGAAGCGGGTCTGATCCTTCTCGTTATTGCCGCGCATATACGCGATCGAATAAAGCGAGTTTACGATCCACAGACCGCTGGCCACCATGGCAAAGACCGCGCCCAGCGGCTCCAGCGTGAAGGTCAGCGTCAGGCCCGGCGCAAATTCGGCCAGGGTCAGGGTCGGGCGCCCGGCGGCGGCCTCCACCAGATAGGCAACGTTGATCGCCAGCGCGACGGCACAAATCAACGTGACGGCTTCGCGCCAGTTGGGATAACGCCCCAGCGCAGCCACGCCCACCCCGCCCAGAAGCGGGATGATCAGGGCCAAAGTGAGCGCGAGTTCAGGAGTCCAGCTCACCGTGTCACCCCTGCGTTGATTGCGGCTTCAGCCGCCGTGCGGGCAAGGTCAACGATGGGCGTGGCGTCCACACCGAACCAGAGATTGGCAATCGCCAGGAACCAGAGCGGCAAAAGGATCATCAGCGGCGCAGACCGCACCGTGCCGCCCGGCCGGTTCGCGGCCTCCGGCGCCGGGCTGACCCAAAGCGCCAGAAGCATGCGATAGCAATAGAACACCGCGATCACCGAGCTGGTCAGGACCGCCGCAACCGCCCACCACCAGCCTTTTTCCAGTGCCGCCTGCACCAGGTAGAATTTCGAGATGAAGCCCACCGTGAACGGCACGCCGATCAGTGACAGGGCCCCGATGGTGAACGCCGCGCCGGTCAGCGGCATGGCCTGACCCAGTCCTTTGAGATCATCAATCCGGCGCACGCCATAGCTGATCGTGAAGGCCCCCAGCGCCATGAAAAGCGCGCCCTTTATGAAGGCGTGATTGATCAGGTGCAGCACACCCGCCGTGACCCCGGCACCGGTGCCGATCCCCAGTCCCAGCAACATGTATCCCACCTGCGCCACCGAGGAATAGGCCAGCAGGCGGCGCGCATCGACCTGGAAGAATGCCTGGGCCGACGCCACAAGCATGCCCGCGATCGCCAGCGGCGTGATGACATAGGTCATGGCGTTGTCCACGAACCCGGACTCGATGGAGAACACGTCATAGGAAAACCGGATAATGACGTAGAACGCCACCTTGGTGGCCGTGGCCGCGATGAAGGTGGTCACAAAGCTCGGCGCAAACGCGTACGCGCTGGGCAGCCAGAGATGCAGCGGGAACATCGCCGCCTTCAGCCCCATGCCCACCAGGATGAAGGCGAAGGCAATCTGAATGACCCGGTTCTCGCCCGAGGCCGCAATCGCCACGGCCATGTCAGCCATGTTCAGCGTTCCGGTCGCCATGTAGAGGAAGCCCACCCCGATGACGAAGAAGGTCGCCCCGATCGTTCCCATGATCAGATAGTTGAACGAGGCGGTTAGCGCGCGCCGGTCGGCACCGTAGCCCATGGCCACCAGCGCGTATGTGCCGATGGAGCTGATCTCCAGAAAGACGAACAGGTTGAACGCGTCGCCGGTGATCGCAACGCCGCTGAGCCCGGAAAAGCAGATCAGGAACGCCGAATAGAACAGCGACCGCCGGTCCTTGGCGATCTCGTCCTCGACGCTCGGCCCGCCGAAGATCAACGCCAGAAAGCCCATCAGGGAGAGCAGAAAAACGATGGCCGCATTCAGCCCGTCAACGCGAAACTCAATGCCATAGGGCGGCTCCCAGCCGCCCAGCGCGTAGCTAACAACCGCCATGGGCGCGCGCGTGACACCAAGGAGCTCGATCGCGCACAACAGCGAGACCGCCACGCCAAACAGCGCCATCAGCCACGCGGCCCGGCCCGAGGGAAACGCCGCGCACACCGCTGACAAGGTCAGCGGAACTGCGACAAGCAGCACCGGAGCATGGGCGGCAATGGCCGCCGGCAGAAAGAACGCTTCGCTCACGGCTTACACGCCCTTTTCAAGTTCGAGCGAATAGTCGGCCTCGGCGATCTGGTCGTCTTCGATCGTGCCGTAGGCTTCGCGGATGCGCACCACCAGGGCCAGGCCCACCGCGAGCGTCGCGACGCCCACCACGATGGCGGTGAGGATAAGGACCTGGGGCAGCGGATTGGAATAAAGCGTCGCCGGATCAAGCGTATCGGCTTTCAGCGCTTTGTAATCGAGGATGGGCGGCGCGCCCCCGAACACCTTGCCAATGGCGATGTAGAGCAGGAACACCGAAGTCTGGAACAGGGTCAGACCCACCATGCGCTTGACCAGATTGCCGGTCGCCAGAAGCGCGTAAAGGCCGACCATCATCAGCACGATGGCCGCGACATAGGGCAGGCGCTCGAGGATCATGTCGATCATCTCACCATTCCTCTTCAGTGATTTCAGGCGAGCGTCCGGCAAAGGCGTAGAAGATTGCGATGATAACCGCAGTGACCGTCATCAGCACGCCGATCTCGACCACCACGATGCCGATATATTGACCCCGCGCGAGCTCGAGATTGGGGTGCAGCGGCGTGTAATCGAGATAGTTCGCACCCAGCGCCATGGTGGCGAACCCCACCCCGGAAAAGATCGCCGCGCCCAGCGCCATGGTCACGCGAACCGCCCAGGGCGGAACGGCGACTTTGGCCGCATCAACGCCGTAGATGAGGGCGTAAAGGATCAGCGCCGCCGCCAGGATTACCCCGGCCTGAAAGGCACCGCCGGGCGCGTACTTGGCGTGGAAATGAACATAGAAGCCGAAAACCAGGATGAACGGGATGAGCAGCTTGGCCACCACCCTCAAGATCAGGTGCGGTGCCATCAAACGTCGTCCCCCCGCCGCCGGCCCGTCAGCCGGAGAATGAGCGCGACGCCGACGCCGGCGGCGAAGACCACGAAGACCTCGCCCATGGTGTCGAAGCCGCGATAGGAGCCCAGCACCGCGGTGACAACGTTGGGAATCTGGATGTCGTCGGCGGTTCGCATCATGTAGTCCATGCCGACCCCGGCATTGGCCGGGCTGGCGAGCGCGCCGTATTGCGGCATGTCCGGCAGCGCATAGAACAGGGCGCAACCGGCGGCCACCGTCACCGCAAACGCCGCCCAGTGGCGCATGGCGCTGACCGGCGCGCACTCGCGGGAGGTCAGGAGCATGGCCGCCAGCAGCAGAACCGTTGAGATGCCGGCCCCCACCGCAGCTTCGGTGAATCCCACGTCAAGCGCGTCAAGCGACACAAACCAGGCCGCTGAAAGCAGGGAGTACACGCCAGTGAGCATGACGATGGCGAACAGATTGCGCAGGCGGATTATCGCGATGCCCACAGCCAGCATCATCAGCAAGAGCGCGTAATCAAAGATCTGGGTGTAGTCGAAATTCATTTCGCGCCTCCCTCGCCGTCATTCGCCTGCGGCCGAAACCGGCTGAGGATGGGCTTGAGGCCCGATTTATAGGCCGCGTTCGCGGTGGCGTGGGTCGCGGTGGGGCTGGTCAGGAACACAAACAGCGCCAGCAGCGCAAGCTTGCCCGTGTCCAGCGTCCAGCCAGTCTGGAGCATCAAACCGAAAATGATCAGCTCTGCGCCCAGCGTGTCGGTGACGCCGGCCGCATGCATGCGTGTGTAGAAATCGGGAAGCCGGAGCATGCCAAGAGCGCCAGCCAGAACAAAAAACGCACCGGTCAGCATCATGGCCGCCGAGACGATGTCGAGTGCGATTTCAAGACCCTGGATCAGCATTAGTCGTCCTCGCGATCGAGGGCGCGGCGCAGCGCCATTTGCGACAGCGCCACTTCAAGCGACCGGTACCGGAAGAATTTAAGGATCGCGATTGTCGCGATGAAATTCACCAGCGCATAGAGCAGCGCAATGTCGATAGCCGCGGTCTCGTCCACCATCAGGGCGAAGCAAACCAGGAACAGCACCGTCTTGGTGCCGAATGCGTTCACCGCAAGCACCCGGTCATAGAGTGTCGGGCCGATGAACAGGCGCGCCAGGATCATCGCCATGCCCAGCGCCAGCATGGCTGCGACCGCAAAATCCACAACAGACATGATCATCGGCTCGCCTTCCCGTCCGCGCCTTCCAGGGCGCGGCGTTCCATGTCGCGGAACGCCTCCTGGTCGGCGAAGCTCTGATCCAGGGCGTGAACCAGAAAACCGGTCGTCTCCACTTCCACCGTCACCGTGCCCGGTGTCAGCGTGATGGAGTTGGCAAAGGTGGCGCGTGCCATGTCGCTGCCGCCGGTCGAGGCGACGCGGGTCATCACGGGGCGGATGTCGAGATCAGGTTTGAGTACGATGCGGGTCACGGCGATGTTGGCCTTGAAGATCTCGCCGCCAAGCCAGAGCCAGTAGGAAAAGAACGCGATGAAGCCGCCAAACGGGACCGATTCCCCGTCCAGAATGCCCATGCGCAACATCATGAGCACAGAGGCCACCACCGAGGCGGCACCAACGCTCAAAAGCAGGATATGGTGCACCTTGCCCGACAGGAGCAGCCACAGCAGCGCCAGTACGACGGTGAGCACGACGATATAGACGAGCTTGCGGCCCAAATGACGTCTCCCCTTTTGTCGCTCCAGGTGGGAGCGGATGCGCTGGCGTCTCCGGGTTCTAGGAAACCCGTCTGGTCATTTCCAGCAAAACCGGTCGTACCAGGTGTGGATTTTTCACCATAGGCGGCGTGGGGTCAGGCGGCGGCGGTCCGCCAGCGCCCGACACAAAGGCCGCGCCGCAGGTCAGGGCGTCAGGACGACCTTGCCTTTGACCCGGCGCTCCATGAGGTCCTCGAAGGCCTTGCCGACATCTTCCAGCTTGTAGCTGGCGGAGATTTGCGGCTTGATCTTTCCGGCCTCGAAGAAATCAAAAATCTCCTTCAGGTTCTGGGCGTTGGCGCGCGGTTCGCGGCCCACCCAGGCCCCCCAGAACACGCCCATGATGTTGCGCGAATTGAGCAGCGCCAGGTTCAGCGGAATTTTCGGGATCGGGCCGGCGGCAAATCCCACCACCAGATAGCGCGCATCCCAGCCAGACGCCCGCAGCGCCGGTTCGGCAAAATCGCCGCCGACCGGATCATAGACCACGTCCACGCCCTTGCCGCCGGTGAGCTCCTTGACCTTCGTCTTGAGGTCTTCGGTGGTGTAATTGACCGTCTCGTCGGCGCCGTTCTCTTTGGCAAAGGCGAGCTTTTCGTCGCTGGAGGCGGCGGCGATCACTTTTGCGCCCATGGCCTTCGCCAGCTGCACGGTGGCAATGCCCACACCGCCCGCAGCGCCGAGGACCAGAACCGTCTCGCCCTCCTTCAGCTTCGCGCGGTCTTTGAGCGCGTGATAGCTGGTGCCGTAGATCGTGGTGAGCGCGGCACCTTCCTCAAAGCTCATGGAGTCCGGCATCGGCACGACCTGGGAAAAATGCGCCGGCACCTTTTCTGCAAAAGCCCCCAGCATGGTGGCAACCAGCACCCGCTGGCCCTGCTCCAGCCCTTGCACGTTCTGGCCAAGCTCAGAGATCACGCCGGCGGCCTCCATCCCGGGCACGAAAGGGGTGGGCGGCTTCATCTGATACTTGCCCTCGACCAGCAGGATGTCGGGAAAGTTCACCCCGGCCGCCTTGACGTCGATCATCACCATGCCTTCGCCCAGTTCGGGCTCCGGCACATCCTCGACGGTGAGCTGGTCATAGGGGGCGAAGTCTTTGCAGACGAGTGCGCGCATTGTGGGTCTCCGTTTCGGGAAAAAAGGATCATCGCGGCGCACGATAGAGGCACCGCCCCGCTTCACACAAGAAAACGCCCCGCGCCAACTGCGCAGGGCGTTTCCAGTGTCAGCGATGCAAGCGCGCTAGAAGCTGTAGCGCACGCCCACTTCGAGGATGTGGTTCTGGTTCTCGATGTCCAGTGAGGACGGGACCAGGACCGAATCGGTCTCGGCATCTTCACTCTGGCGATAGCGATAGCCGCCGAACGCTTCGACCTGATCTGAGAAGGCGTAGGAGCCGCCAACCATCACCTGGTAGAAGCCCACCATTTCGGTGTCATCCACAATGGCGACGCCGGACGGCGCGTAATCCACATCCACTTCCGCGATCCCGAGACCGAGACCGGCATAGGCAGAAAACGGAGTGTCCTGGATCGGCAGGTCGTAATAACCGTTCACCGCATAGCCCACCGATGTGATATCTCCGCGACCGTCGGCCACCGTGTTGGCCACCGACGCGCCCAGCGGCGCGGCGCCGGTAATCAGAACGGCGGTATCAGCAGCGCCAAGCGCGGTGCCACCGGCCGTAACGCCAGTATGGGTGTCCACGTCAGCCGAGGTGTAGGAGATCTCACCTTCAACCCGGAAAGACCCGCCATAGGCCATCGCGGTGTCAAACCGGTAACCGTAGGCGGCGGCCAGGAAGAGGCCTTCGTCAAACTCGGTGGTCCAGCCAAGATCGGTTCCGCGGGGCAGTACGGTTCCGGCGGGCACAGCCACACCGTTGCCAGTCACGAAATCACGCGAAAACGCGCCGCTATTATCGCTGTCCGCCTGGAAATTGAAGCCAGCCGAGCCGGACACATACTGCTGGGCCAAAGCCGGCGTGGACGCGATGGCGGCCAGTGCGGCCCCGGCTGCGAGACGAGTTAGCAGGGTCATGATGATCTCCTGTTTGCTGCGACGCCAGCCTATCTGGCGCTATCGTATATTGTATATGATATACTCGGAGACAAGACGTCGATGTGGGTCCAACTGAAACCGTCGGCGATTCGTTTCGGCTGGATCGCAGGAGGACCTGGCCCCCACCGAAAATACCGACGCGTGCGCCAGAGCGGCAGGTCAGTCACAGCAGCCTTCCCGGTGGGCAGGGTGGCGCACCGGCGAGCTGTGTTTAGAGTGTCGGACTGTGAATGAATGTCGGCGTACCAGCGCGCGGGCTTGGGTGAATAAATGTCGGCAACGCGCCAAGGCGCGTGACCGCCAGGGGGCTATGATACGTTATGGGTACGGCGGCGGCGCAGGCGAATACGGGTTCGGACCGCAGAAACGAACTTCTGGCCATGCTGGCGCACATCGCCATCGCCGAACGCAGCGCGCCGGTGAGCCTGCGCCAGTTTGCGATCAAGGCGGGCGTGTCCGAACCCACCCTGCGCCATTATTTCACCGACCGTCGCGGTGTGGTGATCACCATTATCGGCTATTTCGCCGACGGTGCCCGCGACTGGCTGGAGCGCTCGGCCCAGTCGGCGCCAAGCCTTGAAGCGGCGGTGAACGGCTATGGCGATCTGGCCATGCAGGGATCGCGCTCGGACGTGTTCGCCCAGGCCCACGCCTTTGCGTTCGTGGAGTCCATCCACGACCGCGATGTGGCGCGCGCCTATCTTGAACAGATCATCGAGCCCTCCCTAGACGCGCTGGAGCGCCGCCTTGCGCCCAGCGTCGATCCCGGTGGCCAACACCCCGACACTGTCCGCCACGCCGCGATTTTCCTCTATGCGCCGGTTCTGGTGGCGGTGCTGCATCAGCGCCTTTTGGCGGGTGACGAGTCGCGGCCGCTGGATATGGCCGGCTTCTTCCAGGACCTGTCCCGGCTGTTCACTGCCGGCCTGACCCCGAAGGACGAGGATTAATGCCATGGCCGGCACTCTGACCCCGCCCGCGCCCGCCGGCGTGCAAGCCGCCTGCCCCGACGTTCACCTCAATCTCAATGTGCGCGGGCTCGGCCTGTCGGCGACGCTGGAAATCAATGAGCGCTCCGCCGCGCTGATCGCGGCAGGACGCAAGATCTCCCGGCTCGGGCTTGGCCAGTCGCCCTTCCCGGTGCCGGAGATCATGCAGCGCCGCCTGGCGCAGAACACCCACCAGAAGGATTACCTGCCAGTGCAGGGTCTGCCGGCCCTGCGCCAGGCGATCTGCGGCTATCTCAAGCGCACTCAGGATCTCGATTTCGATCCGGAAGACATCCTTATCGGGCCAGGCACCAAGGAGCTGATGTTCCTGGTCCAGATGGCCTATTACGGTGATCTGGTCATCCCGACGCCCAGCTGGGTGAGCTATGCCCCCCAGGCCCGGATCCTGGGCCGCCGCGTCAGCTGGCTGCCCACCGAGCCTGAAACCGGGCTTGGCGTCACCGCCGATGCGCTGAACGCCGTCTGCGCCGAGGATCCGACGCGCCCGCGCCTGCTCATCCTCAACTCGCCTGGCAACCCCACCGGAACGGCCTACTCGGTTGAAAATCTTGAAGACATTGCGCGCGTCGCCGGGGCCCGCCGCCTGCTGCTTCTGTCGGACGAGATCTATGGCGGGGTTCAGTTTGACGGCAAGCACCGCTCGGCGGCGCGCTATTATCGCGGCGGCACGATCATCTCCGACGGCATTTCCAAATGGGCCGGCGCCGGTGGCTGGCGGCTCGGGTTTTTCGCTTTTCCCAAATCCCTCGCCTGGCTTCGCAAAGCCATGGCGGTGGCGGCCAGCGAGACCTACACCTCGGTGTCAGCGCCGATCCAGCATGCCGCCATAGCTGCGTTCGAGGGCGGGCCGGAGATGGAGCTGTACCTGAAACGCTCGCGAGCCGTGCTTGAAGCCCTTGCTGCGTTCGTGTCCCAGCGTCTCACCGAAGTGGGCGCGGTGGTGAACCCGATAAAGGGCGGCTTCTACGCCTTTCCCAATTTCAATCCGCTGGCTCCCCGCCTGGCCGCACGCGGGGTGACGACCAGCCAGGAACTGTGCTCGCGCCTCCTGGACGAGGCCGGGGTCGCCACCCTGCCCGGCTCGGTGTTCGGGCGCCCGGACGGTGAGCTGTCGCTACGCCTGGCGTTTGTGGATTTTAATGGCGCGGCCGCGCTGGACGCGCTGGCGGCGGGCGAGGACCTCGACGCGGAGTTCCTGAAGCGCCATTGTGGCCGTGTTATCGAGGGGATTGAGGCGATGGCCGGCTGGATCGAGGGATAGGCCGCGCTCACCGCCCGAACAAGGGGTGTTGATGGAGGCGTTCTTCCAGGGCGGGGATTTCTGGAGCGATGTGCTGGGTGATCCGGCCATCGCGACATGGACCCGCATTGTCAGCTGGCTGTTCGCCGCGCTCTGGCTTTGGCTAATCGCCAGCCTCATGCGCAATGGCTTTGTCGACCTCACCGAGATCATCAAGAGCCCGTACGCCACCGGGCGCGAGCGGTGGGACAATCGCGTCCGGCTGCCGGTGCGCTTTGTTGCGATTCTTGCTGCGGCGCTCGCTGGCGCGGCGGGGTTTGCCATCGGCCTGTTTTTTCAGGGCGCGGTGGCGATCTTCCTGTGGCGTCAGATCTTCGCCGGATAGCAAAACGCCCCGGTCCAGCTGGCCCGGGGCGCTCTGTATACACGTTGGTCGAGACCTAGAACTCCAGCCGCAGGCTGGCGCTCCAGAGCGCGCCATGGGTGTAGTAGCGGCTGCCCCGGCTGCCCGGCGCGGCGCCGGCCGCGCTGCCGGCCAGGAAGATGTCCTCGTCGGTGACGTTCTGGCCCTCAAGCGCCAGACGCCAGGGGCCGTTCTCCAGCGCGGCGAACAGATCCACGGTGGTCACGGACTCTGAAAGAACCGAGTCCGAATTGGCCACATTGCGGAAGAACTCGCTGGAATAGGTCGCCGATCCGCCGAACGAGAATTCCCCGAACGCCGTGTCCTGGAAAAACGCCGCGTTCAGGCGGCTGGACAGGTCAGGGAATTGCTTGCCGTCAAGCGTGTCGTAGGGAACGCCCACCGCCGGGTCGATGCGCGAGCCTTCGTTATACTCAAACTCGTTCATGCCCACATTACCGCTGAGAAGCACCCAGGCGGCCGGGCGCCAGGTGCTTTCCAGCTCCAGGCCCTGCACGGTGGCGTCGGCATTGATGATGCCAAACTGCAAGGTCGCCGGCTCAAGAACCGACAGCTGCAGCGCGTCATAGGTGGAGTAGAAATACGTGGCGTTGAACCGCAGCGTATCATTCAGCAAATCCGACCGCAGGCCGATCTCGTAGGCCGCAAGCTCTTCAGGCTCATAGGTATTGAACGAGTTGCCCGGCGTAATGGGACGCGTTCCGCCAAACCCGCCAGCCTTGTAGCCCGTGGAGTAGGACGCATAGAGCATCAGATCGTCGGTGGGGCTGTACTCGCCCACTGCGCGCCATGAGAAATTCTCGTCCTCATAGGTGGGATTGGTGCGCCAGATATCAGCCAGCGTCGCCGGATTGAGCAGGGCGCGCTCGGCGCTCTTCTCATCGGCCGTGAAACGTCCGCCCAGGGTGAAGGCCCATTGCGGCGAAAGATTCCACGTTCCCTCGCCAAACACCGCATAGCTGTCACTGGTTTGATCGTCATCATTCAAACCGTAGGTCTGGCGGATCAGGAAGGAGAAGATCGCATTGAAGCGGTTGTCGGCGATCTGCTCGGCTTCTTCATGGAAATAGTACGCGCCTACGACGTAATCGAACGCGCCGTTGGACCCGACCAGCTGTAGCTCCTGGCTGAATTGATTGGCCGTGAGCTCCTGATAGAGGTCGACAATGCCAGGTCCGTCCAGATCCACCGAGGTGTTCTGGCCAAACGCGCGATAGGCGGTGATTGAGGTCAGCTCGCCCAGCGGCGTGCCCATGGACAGCTCAGCAGAGATGCCGCCACCCTCATATTCGTGGAAGGGCGCGATCGACATGGCACCGGCCCGCCGGCCGAACGGTTCACTGATGCTGCCATCGGCCAGGCGAATGATCGGGGTAGGAATGAAGGCACTGGAATTATCGATGGTCCAGTCGCCCACCACGTAAAGCGAGATATCGCTCTGGGAGCTATCCCACAGGAAGCTCGCCCGCGCGCCATAGCGCTCGACATTATTGGGATCGCTGGGATCATCGCCTGCATCGAACGTGAAGGCCTGGCCGCCGGGGGGCGGGTTGTTGGCAAGTGCGAAATCGCCCTCGCGGTTGCGGGTGAAGACATCCAGCTTGAAGCCGCTCTCGCCCTCGACGATGGGCGCCGACCAGCTGCCGCGCGCATCAAGACGGCCTTGCGTGCCGACGGCAACGTCGATCACGCCGCGCGTGTCTTCCAGCTCGGGCCGGCGCGAGATGAAGCGGATCGCGCCGCCGTTCGTGTTCCGGCCGTAATACGTGCCCTGGGGCCCGCGCAGGATTTCGACGCGCTCCAGATCCACCAGATCGATGGTGGAGCCGTTCTGCTTGCCCAGATAAACGCCGTCGAGATAAATCCCGACACCCACTTCAGCAAACAGCGAGCTCTCGTCCTGGCCCACGCCGCGAATATAGACCTGGGCCGCGTTGGCAAGGCCGGTATTCTTTTGAATGTTCACGTTCGGCGCGGTGAAGCGCAGATCGGTGATCTCCTCGATCGCCTGGCGCTGAATGTCGGCGGCGCTGACCGCCGTCAGGGCGATGGGAACGTCCTGTGAATCCTCGGCGCGGCGCTGAGCGGTCACGGTGATCGTCTCCACCCCGCCCGCAGACGGCGCGGAATCCTGTTGAGCAAAGCCCGGCGTGGACAGCACGGCTGTCGCGGCACCAGCCATAAGCGCGGCGCGGAACACGTTTGTCATCGAAGTCTCTCCCCTGAAGGTGCCCGGCCGGGCGATCCGGTCTCAGGCGATGCGCCAGAGTAAGACTTCCCATCCTCGCGTCAATTTGTCCGGACCTAATGATATAGAAGTGTGACTTTTACGCACTCCGGCTACGGGTTGGCTTGGTCGTATAACTCGATCGTGATCCCGCTGGGACTGCGCACCGCCGCCCATGTGATCTCGCCATAGGGCGACAGGGTGCGGGTCTGCGGTCCGGCGGCGGGCAGAACACCCTGTGCCTCCAGCCGTTCAAGCACTGACGTGAGATCCTCCACCGGAATCCGCACGCCCAGAATGCCCAGATTGGGCGGCAGCGCACGATTCGAGAAATCCTCGCCGGTAAGGCCGACGAACTGCATCAGCTCAATGCGCCCGTCCTCACCCTCGCGCTGCTGCAGGATGGCGGTGCGGCGCGGGATATCGACGGAGAGATTGTTGGGCATGGCGAAATTGGTGTCGACCTCTTGCGTGTCGATATAGTCGCCTTCCCAGAACGGCGAAAATCCCAGCCCATCCTCGAAAAAGGCCCGCTCCGCCTCGATATCATGGACCATGGCCATTGAATTGAACGGGTAGGAAAAGCCGTCCAGATCATCCCAGCCCTCAACCGGCGGGCTGACGCGCGAATACACCGCCAGATTCACCCCGTCAGGCAGGCGGACCACGACATTCTTGATGCTCAAGGGACCAAACTGAAACACCTGAGGCTGGTTGAACACGCTCCAGCCGCGGGCATGGGCAGCGTCGGCCACGTCTGCGGCCTCCTCGCTGCGCACCATAAGGGAAAACAATCCGCCCTGGTCCCAGGCTTGCGCCCCCGGCCGGATCAGCACCTGCTCCACCCCGTCAAAGCGCACCAGCCTGACCCAGCCGACGCTTTTGCCGGGGCTGCGCAGAAGCGCGTACTCGCCCCCGGCGCCATCCGGCAAATCCCAGGCGGCAAGCCAGGCAGGATCCAGCGCCCCGGTCTCCATCACCTCATAGCCGGCCACCTCCACCATGAAGTCGCGGATCGGTGCCAGATCGCGCACGCTGACGATCGCCTCCTGCCAGCCCCGCCCGGTTTCAGCGACGAAGGGCTCGGTGACATAGGGCCCAGTGACAAAGGGCTCGGAGGCCTGCGTCGCCTCCGGACCCACCTGGCCACACGCCGGCGCGCCGAAGACAGCGGCCGCGCCCAGCGCGGCGGCGGCGAATGATCTGAACACCATAAACGAACTCCCCTGGAAACACCGGGAGAGCATGGCGCATTTGTCCGGACCTTTCCAGAGGGTGTGGAGTGGCATTGGAGGACCTTTGTGCCAGCGGTCAAAACGCCCGGCCTGGCGCCGGAGATCACGCTTGAAGCCCCCCATGAGAGCCTAAGCCTTAGCGCCGAACACGACTGCGCTCACGAGAAACCGGGCGGTTAATCTGACAGGGAGCATTGAGGCGCGCGCCCACCAGCTATCTGTTTTCCCGGCTACTCCGGGCAGGTATAGCTGAACACCTCGTCATTAAACCCGATCGTACGGCAGAAGATCGTTGTCTCGCTCATATTGATCGTGGCGATATTCTGAACGCGAGAGAGCCGCGCACCGGTCAGATCCGCCCCGTCAATCCGGGTCCGCGTCATATCGGCCCCGCTAAAATCGGCATTGGTCAGATTGGCGTTGGTGAACGTCGCGCTTGTCAGGTTCGCGCCGGCAAAGTTTGCACCAGTCAGGTCCGCGCCGGTGAAGTTCGCCCAGTCAAGCTGGGCGTTGCCGAAGTTTGTATGGCGCAGGGTGACGTTGACGAAATCCGCTTGCGTCAGACGCTGGCCTGAAAAGTCTTGGTGGCTCCGGTCCATAGTGATTGCGGCCCTGTTTTCCTCCAGCCATTCAGCGAAGCCCCTCTGGATGTTCAATTCCGCCTGGCAGGTCGGCCGCCCATCGTGAGAAGGCTTGCTGCAATCGCCCTGAGGCTGCGCCATCGCCGCTGAAATACCCGCGCCGGACGCGATAAAGCCTGCGCAAATAAGTGCAGTAATATGTTGCCTATTTATATTAAACCGCATTTCTGGAACCCCCTTAATATAGATACAGTCTTGTAGGCTTTAATTGGCTGTAAACAAAGCATATTCGAAACAATGCGAGCTCAATTCGACCTAAGCTCTCCGCCAGCCGCGTCGACATGATTTGCGACCCGTCTTCAGCCGGTTATTGCCCCGCGGGCCCTGTCGGATATCCGGCTGAAGTGCGGTAAAAGCGCCCTCCGTGACACCGGCAAGGGCGGAACAGTCTTCACGCAGACAATCAGAACACCCTGACGGCTCACACTGGGCGGCCCTGAAGCGGCTCACCTGAGCAAGCACGGCTGAGAACGTGTAAAAAGAGCGCCGCCGGATTTGTGTCCGGCGGCGCTCTGTCCGTCTCAGTGCTGACGTCTATCGCGAATAGAGTTCCGAGATCGAAAGAACGGCGCTCGCCGTCGATGATCCATAGGTTCCCACCCAGATATCATACTGGCCTGAAACCGGAGCCATGCGTACAAGCGGGTTCAACCCGCCATTGCCGCTGTCATCATCGCAGAACCATTCGCCGTTGGGCCCATTGATAACCAGGGTCGTATCGGCGCTGGCACCCGCGGAGAAGTAAAGCTCCGGGAAGGATCCGCCCTGAAACATCAGGCGCACATCCGGTGCGTCGGCGACGAAGCCGGCGCATTCACCGCCACTCCAGTCAGAGGCGCTGTTGGCACCGCCGGCGACGACTTGAACCTCAAACGGGTCCGGGGTGAAGCCCGAAGCCAGCGTGTAGGTCCCATAAGCCGGCGCCAGTGAATAGTTCGGGCCGGACGGCGCGGGCGGAGGCGGAGGCGGTGTAGGTTGCGGCGCGGGAGCAGCTGACCCGCCGCGATAAGGCAGTTCGGAGACCGCCAGTGTCGCTTGAGCGGTGCTAGAACCGAACGTGCCCACCCAGATATCGTACTGGCCGCTGATAGGTGTCAGCTCGACCAGCGGGTTAAGATTGCCGCCGCTGTCATCGTCGCAAAACCACTGGCCGTTGGGATCGTTGACGATCAGCGTGGTGTCAGCACTCGACCGGGCCGAGAAATTGATTTCGCTGAAGGATCCCCCGGTGAAGTTGACGCGCACATCCGGGGCGTCGGCGACGAAGCCGGCGCATTCACCGGCGCTCCAGTCAGAAGCGCTGTTGGTGCCGCCGGCAACGACTTGGACTTCAAACGGGTCCGGGGTGAAACCCGAAGCCAGCGAGTAGGTCCCGTATCCCGGTGTCAGTGAATAGTCCGGGCCGGACGGCGCGGACGGAGGCGTCGGTCTCAGCGTGCCGCCATAGGGTAGTTCGGACACGGCCAGCGTCGCTTGAGCGGTGCTTGAGCCAAACGTGCCGATCCAGATATCGTACTGGCCGCTGATCGGTGTCAGCTCGACCAGCGGGTTAAGATTGCCGCCGCTGTCATCGTCGCAAAACCACTGGCCGTTGGGATCGTTGACGATCAGCGTGGTGTCAGCACTCGACTGGGCCGAGAAATTGATTTCGTTGAAGGATCCCCCGGTGAAGTTAACGCGCACATCCGGCGCCTCGGCGGCGAATCCGGCGCATTGTCCGCCGGTCATTGCAGACACATTATTGGAGCCGCCCGCAACAACCTGAACCGTCTGCGGATCCGGCAGAAAACCTGATTGCAGATTATAGGTCCCGTAGGTTGGGTTCAGATTGTAATTCTGTGCGAGCGCAGGGGTTGTGAGGCAAGTTGCAGCGAGCAAGGTCGCGCTCAAAGCTAAATTATAACGCATAACTTTAATTCCTAAAAATTGTGCATTAAACGCACTAATTTACGCTATACCTTGTTTGTCTTTCAGGAAATAAAAATCGATGTTGCGCTAATCTGTGGCGCAATCTGCAGGTTGTATTCAGTGTTATGTCCGGGTCGATTTGAATTGGATCTTTTAACCCGTCTCGTCCGCATTTTGATGGCTGCGGGCCGGGGCACCCACACCCCCAACCCCGGCTAAACAGGTGCCGCCGAAGGGATGCCCATCGCGGTGCCGGGCTAAAACGCTCAGGCATAGATGCAGATCACAGCACAGATGGCTCGAAAGCGGGGGACCAACCCGCCATGATGAGATCGCGTGCTGGTACTCTTGGTGTCGGTCACCCGATGCTGGCGCCATGGGAACGGCGCAATAAATCACGTGCGCCAGAAGTCATCTTGCGCGGCGCGCTGATTGCCATACTCTTTAAATGCGGCAGCTTGATCGCCCTGACGCAGAGACCGCCGGCCTCACTCAGCCGATGGGTCACTGCAGTGGGGCGTTAGTAGCCCTCCGTCAAAAAGATGAACTGACAACACCGGTCGAACCGGCTGCCATTTTCCAAGGGACAGGAATCCAACCCATGAAAACATTGATCACCGCAGCGCTCGCCGCTTGCGCCTTTACCGCCGTTGCCGCCGCGCAAAATGTCGGCGCATCGCCGAGCTATGGCACGTATAATCTCTCGTCGGGCTTTATGCCCGATCCCCAATCGGTGTCGGTCACCGCGGGCGGGTCAATCAATGCCGCGAACGCGATCTCAGGGCAGTGCGCGGGCATGATTGCCAACGCGCCGGACGTGCGCCTGAACTGGAGCGGCGGCCAGTTCACCGTCCTCGTCACTGCCAATGTCGACACCACGCTGGTGATCAATGGCGCCGACGGCCGCTGGTATTGCAACGACGATTTTGACGGGCTTGACCCGCGCGTCGTGCTCTCAGGCTCGGGCCAGTACGACATCTGGGTCGGCACCTATGGCGGCGGCTATGCCGACACAATTCTGTCGGTCACCGAATACTAGAGTTTTCACGCCATCACCGGGAAAGGCCCGCCAATCGGCGGGCCTTTTTTGTGTCCACTCGCCTGGGCAAAGCCGATGTTTCGCTCAGGCCCACGTCAAGGCTCCCACCTGGCCCCTGGCAGCCAGAATCTGCGAAGGATGGCCTCAATCGCGCATTCTTGCATTGGCGGGATGAATGATAGAAATCCCGTCACTCAATCGACCGGCGCGCCGCAGGCGTTAGCTCTTCTCCCCTGCAAAGCTGGCAAAGCTCTTGGCGTTCGTCGTGATACCGCCTCGTCCCAGCATCCGCCCGCTCCGCCGATAGCCGAAACGTGACCGCGCAGCCGCGATTTTACGCCTGCGAGCGCAGAAACAAGAGCTGTCCGGACCCGCGTCTCGCCAAGCAATCTCCGGATCGGCTCTGAATCAAGGGACGGCGCGTATCAAAAAGCGCTCCGCCATGCCTTAGCGCACTGAATTAATTGATAAAAATGAGGAAATGGTGCCCGGGGGCGGATTCGAACCACCGACACGCGGATTTTCAATCCGCTGCTCTACCAACTGAGCTACCCGGGCCAGGGTGGCAGGCTAAGCGCCTCGCCCCACTAAGGACGCGGGTTATAAGCGGCCCGTTTGGCGCTGGCAACGCCCATTTCGCAGATGGGACAGGCAGGCTGGATCGCCTGAAGCGACCCGTCGCATCAAGCACGCCAATTGCGACATGACCGCGCATGCATAAGTCAATCAGAGTGCTCCACCCCGCTCTAAAATACATAATCTCAAAGCGATAAAT
>Ga0136600_1000655_pt1 | contig 18203 bp, 24 predicted proteins | sample AntRauMFilla2698_FD_104634 | JGI IMG/M metagenome (GOLD analysis project Ga0136600, IMG submission 104634) | Saline lake microbial communities from Rauer Islands, Antarctica - Metagenome Filla 2 #698 | ecosystem: Environmental > Aquatic > Non-marine Saline and Alkaline > Saline | place...
CCCTCCGATGTATTCAGTATAACGCAACGCGTTGCCTGCGCTACAAAAAAACAACGCGATACGACAAAATACATCCACAACCCGCACCACCACAGCACCTAGACGCACGAGCCCGGCCGATCGGACAGCGGAAGCCCAGCCCCGTCAGACGTCCGACCGTGCACCGTGCGCGCTACGGGTCGTACATGGTGCACGCCCCAATCCGTGCACCGTGTATGGAGGTGCCTGTGCCGCTCATGCGCCCTCCAACATCAGCGGACCCCACGACCAGCGGCGCCGCACCTCCCCCCTCCAGCTGCTCACGGGTCCGGGGGGACGGGGCGTCGGCGTCGTACCGGCTGTCTCTCACGGCATCGTCCCCGGCCTCGTGCACCCGGTGCCGCGGGAGTCCGAGCCTCGTTCACCGTCACGACCAGCCAGGACGTGTTCCCGCGGCCGTCGGTGCCCGTGTGCAGTTCGCGGGTCGGGCGGGTCACGCTTCGGGTGGTCATCGGGCCGGCGTGGAAGTCGCGGGCAGTGTCGGTGGTTGCGTTCATGATGTGCTCCCTTTCGATGTCCATAGCGCAACCCGAAAGGATGGCCCGTCGACCGCTTTTTCGCTTTTCTTTCTGTACCCGCTAAAAAAGCTCACGATCGACGTCCCATTCGTAGTTCACCGGGTGACCCTCGAGGATGCACGCCACACGGTACGCGGCCGTCTCGGGTCCGCAGTTCTCGAGGGCGCCGCGGAGTCCATTGACCGGCACACTGGGGAGGTCCACGTAGAACCCGACCCCGACCACGTTGATCTCCCCTCCGTTGTCGACCAGAACGTACGTGTCCAGGTATTGGTTCTCCCCGGGCGCGGGGAAGCGTTCGCCCTGGGTTTGGTTCCTGCGGTAGCTGAACACGGCGCCATGGTCACCGAAGGGGAACAGGTAGCCACCGGACCAGGACACGGCGTTCCCGATGGCCCTCCACCCTTCGGGGGTGATGGGGTAGCCGATCGACTTCATGCCGTCCTCCGGGCGGTCTCGTCGGCGGCGTACCGCTGGACCAGGCCCTTCACGGGAAGGCGACGGAAGCGGCCGGCGGCCAGGTAGTCCCGGGCGTCCTGGGCACCGTCGAACTCGAGGGTGGTCGGGGGCGCGACGAAGGTGGCGGTGGGTGCGGACATGGCGGACTCTCTTTCAATGTTCATAGTGTAACACCAAAAGTTCAGCCGTCGAGAAGAAAGTTCAGACTTTCTGCGAATACACCCTCTCGAGGACGGCGGGGTCGACGAAGTCAACGAGGCCGACCTGATCGCCCAGCATCACCACGACCTCGTCGTGATCGGCATCCGGACGACCAGCGGCGTCGCGTTCCTCCTCGGCCACCTCCTCGAGTTCTCCGTCGGTGAAGTCGCAGATCGCACCACGGAACGAGGTCCCGGGGCAGTGGTCCCCCATGACCCACAGCTGGCCACAGCGTGGGCACCCCCAGTACCGGATCGAACAGGCGAAGAACATCAGGGCCTCCTATGCGGCGCGCGTCAGGATGCGGGCGATCGTGGTTGGGTGCCACCTGGCCCCACGGGCGGGGACGTCGTCCTCGTTCAACAGCGCGGCGATCCTGCGGTAGGACAGTCCGGCGGCGTACATCTCGAGAATGAATCCGATCACCTTCTGTTCGGCCTCGTTGTGGACCAGGAGGACACCACAGGCGGCGGCCTGGGACCCGAACGGGACCTGGCCCACTCGCTCCCCCTTCGCGGCCTTGTGGGCCAGGGCGGCGGTCGTGCGCTCCCGGATCAGGTTGCGTTCCATCTCCGCGGCGCCGGCCATGACAGTGAGGAAGAACCGACCCATAGCTGTTGTGGTGTCGACAGCTTGCCCCCCGAGGTCGACCAGATGAAGAGCTGTGCCTCCCTTGTCCCACGCGGCCGTGACGGCCAAACAGTCGGCACAGTCACGGAACAGGCGGTCCAGCTTGTACGTGACGACGTCGGTCACCTTGCCACTCTTGACGGCGTCGAGGACACGCCGGCCTCCCTCGCGTTGGTCCAGCGGCTTCCCTGCGGACACACCAGCGTCCACAACGACTGCAACGACCTCGAGGCCGCGCATGGTGCAATAGGCGCGCACAGCGGCTTCCTGGGCCTCGAGGGACACACCCTCGGTCGCTTGCTCTCGAGTGCTGACCCTGACGTATGCGACACACTGCCTAGTCATTCTGCAACACGCATAGCGGCGCGAAACGCTTTGTCGAAAGCGCTATTTGCGAGATCCGTTACCGCGTCATTGTACGCGTGGATAGCCCTGATGTACGCGATCCTCTCCTCGGGTGAAGCGTTCGGTCCTGGCACGACAGGGCGATCAATCGGTCGGCCCTTGGCATCGGTGAAAATGGGGTGGTTCATGTCTATCTCCCTTTCAATGTTCATAGTGTAACCCGAAAGGTTCACGCGTCGACCACTTTTTTCGCTTTTCTTTTTGTTCATCGAAAGGGTTGACGGGGTCCGGCTATCGTTGTACACTATGGACAACGAAAGGGAGAACGTCATGTCCGTCCGTCACCAACTGCTTACCATCACGGCCGTCACGGAGGTCGAATGCTGCAACGGCCGCACCCTCGAGGCGGGCCACCTCGAGGTCGGAACGCTTCACTGTCCCCTGTACAAGCGGGAAGCCTGGATGGCGGCCGGCTACACCGCGAAGCACGACGACGGCGCGTCCTTCTTCGTCCCGAACCGGCGCGCCCTCCGTCACCTCGTGAACTTCCGCTGGTCGCGGGTCACGAACACCACCGAAGGGGAAGCCCAGGACCTCCTCAACCAGGCGCGGGCGGCCTAGTCGACCGACGAACGGGCGGGCGCGGGAAGGCCGACCAGGTCACCCACCCCGGCGCCCTCGAGGGCCAGGGCGGCCACTCCCCCCTCGAGGGCCACCAGGGGCGGCGCGTCGGCCTCGGGAGCCTCCACCTGGTCGGCGGGCTTGATCTCGGTCCCCAGGGCCTCGAGGACCATGGTGATGGCCTCCACCACCTTCGGGTCCAGGGTCACCAGGACCATCGACTGACCCATGGGACCGTCGAACACATAGTGGGCGGTGGTCATATTCTTCGCGGCCATGACCTTCGCGGTCTGTTCGGCGTGCGAGGCGATCACCTTCGGGAATGACCTTCGGTCCTTCCGGTTCCGGCGGGGCTTGTTCTTCGGCGTCTCCATCATCCCTTCCTTTTCTTCCGGCGCCGGCGGGCGTCGGTACGACGTTGGTTGATCAGCTTCGTGGCGGTGCGTTCCTTCTGGACCTCGGCCCGGGTGCGCTTCACCTTGCGGGCGTTCCGAAGGCGGCCCAGGAGGCGGGCCACGGCCGAGGTCCACTGGACGACGAACGCGGCCCCGGGGACGATGACGTCCCGGATGACGGCGGCGGCCAGTTCCCCCGGTAGCTGGACGAAGTCGCCCACCTCGACACCGTCGGGGACCTCGACCACCACCAGGGGTTCCTCGATCAGGACCAGGTCGATCCCGTCCTCGGGGGTGTGGCCAGGGTCGACGCCGCGGAGGACTAGCCGGTACGGGTCGATGTCCACCGACAAGAGGAACCAAAACACCCCATCGACGGCCTCGAGGCGCTGAACCAGTACGTGGCCCGGGTGTGGCTCTGGAATCAGCCAGGCGGCCCCCTGGGCGCCTTCCATGCTTGCTTCGGCTTCCATCTACTCTTCCCCGGCGGTGGTCGGTTCGGCGTCGTCCTCTTCGGGCGGGACAGGGAAGTCCAGGACCTTCTTCGCTTCGGCGGGACAGGGAAGTCCAGGACACGGGGCGGCCTCGTCGGCGATGATGTCGCCGCACACAGAACAGTCCCCGTTGTCGTTCGCGGTACACACCGGCGGCGGAACGAGGGACGTGATCCTGTCGTCCGCATTCTCCCAGTCCCCCAGGGCCACGAACTGGACTTCCAGATCGAACTCCTCGGGGTTGCCCATCCCACCGATCGCGGGGACCAGGTCGTCCACCTCGTCGGCTTCCATGCCCAGGGCCTCTTCGTTCAGCTCGATGTCGGCAACGATGCGGAACCCGTCGAGGGTCAGGACGGCGTGACCCACCACGGGGGCGCCCTCCTCGATCCCCATCCTCACGGGGACCCCACCTTCGGGCCAGGTGACCAGTTCAGAGTCCAGGGCGTGACCCATGGAATCGGGGTTCCCATCGGCGATCAGGACCGTCGTGGTGTACTTCATGTCGACCTCTTCAGGTGATGGGCGGCGCGCGCCCTGATGATCGGGACATACTCGGGTTCCCGTTCGATGACGATGCACCGGCCCCCTTCGAGGATGGACGCGGCCAGGGTGGTCCCGCTCCCCCCGAACGGGTCCAGGGCCAGGGCGGACGGTGGCGTGATCAGCCTATGAACCCATCTCATCAGGGCCAGGGGCTTCACGGTCGGGTGATGGTTCAGGACGTGCTTCGCGGTGCGTCCGGCTCCGGCGCGTGGGTTGTCGACGCCGGCGGTTCCCTCGGTGCGCATGACAGCGGCGGCCCCGGACCGGCCGACGAGGTGGTCACACCCCGCGTCCCGCTCCCCCCTCGTCGGCTTCGCGACGTACCGGAACACCATCATGTCCTCGGGGTCCCAATCGAAGGCCGGGAAGAACTCGGCCTTCGGGCCCAGGAGGGCCACGGGACAGTCGGGACAGCATAGGGTTCGGCCACACCCCGGGGAATGCGTCAGGACGATGTTCGGCGGCCAGCGTGGCTTCCCTCCGTCCGGGCGCTGGACGGCGGTGGCTTCGACGTTCAGGGCCCCGCTCCCCCACTGGCGGAGGTTCGCGGCCACGGTCCCGGACAGGGGCTTCCGAGCCAGGACGATCGGTTCGTACGCGGGTTTCAGGCAGGTGTTGTACCTGTCGCGCCATTCCTCGGGGATCTTCAGGCGGCCAGTCCCGGCCGGCATCCCGGTGCCGTACAGCCACATCAGGGTGTCTCGGATCTGGAACCCCACGTCCTCGAGGGCGGCGGCCAGTCGGTGACCTGTTCGTGACCCGCTGAACGCGGCCACGTACCCCCCGGGCTTCAGGATGCGGAACGCTTCGGCGGCCCATTGTTCGTGCCACGCTTGCATCTTCGCGCCGGCGGTGTACTGCGGGGACGTGCGGGACCGGCGGCCGAACGCGTTCTCCCTTCCCACGTCGGCGGGGTTGTTCGTACGGCGGAACCCGTCCGTCTGGGCCCCCTCCAGCTTGTCCCACCCTAGCTCTTTACCCATGAACTCGAGGCCATACGGCGGGTCCGTGGGCATGCTGTCGATCGAGTTCGGCTGTAGCCTGGACATCACGTCGACGGCGTCACCCTCGAGAATCCAGAACCTCTTCGGGTCAGTGGTCACTCCGGCTTCCCGGTGTTGACCAGGTCGACGAAGTCACCACGGTCGTTGGACAGGCGGGCGGTGACCCCCTCGGGAAGGCGTGAGTCCACGACGACCTTCACACCCCACCAGGTGACGACCTCGGGAAGGTCGGTTCCGGCGCGCTGTGGCGTCGTGGGGGCGCGTGGCGGCTTCCGGCGTGTCATCGGGTCCCCTCGGTCGGTCGGCGGCACAGGGCGCCCTTCAGGGTGTCCACCCACCAGGCAAACGAGAACGAGCTGACGATGACCATCGCCAGCCCGAACTTCATGATCTTCTTTCGTCGTTCCATGGTGAACGCTTACCAGGCGGCCACCTGGTTCGGTGCTAGGCGCCCTGGAAGTTTTCCCAGTCGACGTCGCACGTTGGACCATCGCATCCGCCTGCGTTCGCGACGAAGTCGACGTCGTCGTCCTCGTCCAGGGTGGACCAGTCGACGGCCACGAAGTTGTCCCGGATGTGGATGTACCGGCCCCACAGTTCCGCGTCCTTCACGCACACCTCGGCCTCGCGGAGGTTCCCCCCGAAGTGCTTCTGGGCGAACGCGGTGTACTGCTGAATCCATCCCGTCTCTGCAACCACCCGACCCAGGCCGCCGGCCGCGGTCGTACAGGCCACCCACAGGTCCCTGAAGGACGCCGGGAGGTCTCCCACCAGGGCCAGGGCCTCGGTGTGTGCTGTGACCCCGTACAGGGCCACCTGTTCGTCGGGGGTGTACACGGCCACGTTCGGGGCCAGGTCGTAGAACTTGTCCCCGGATGCCGGCATCATGGCCACCCCGGCGAAGTCCTCGCGGTGGTCGTAGATGAACCGGGTGATGGCGTCCCACTCGTCGGCCTCGACCGTGATCGTGTTGCTGACGTTGTGGCGCAACCACTGGCGGACGCACCGTTCGGGGCGGGTCCCTGGTTCGACCCAGTGTCGACGGACCAGGATCACCTTCTCGAGGAGGTCGCGTGCGGACACACTGGCGGCCGTCAGGGCACCGTCAGGGGCTTCGAAAGGGAAGGCGATGACCTGTGTGTTCAGGCGGTTCGGGTCGGACGCTGACAGCTCGTACACGGCGTGGGGGTTCTGGGCCTTCAGGTGCCGGAGCGGGGCCTCGAGGACGGACGCGCGGACGTGACGGATCCCCCGCTTGCTGTGCCACGGGTGAATCCCGGCGGCCAGGGTGTCGAGGATCAGGGACGACTTCCCTTCCGGCTTCACGCATGTCGTACGCGCGGCGGGGTTCAGCCCCAGGGCCAGGGCCACGGTCTCGTTCGTTTCCTTCACGATGCGCGCGCCCTCCTCAAGGGTCGCGGGGTCGAACAAGACGTCCGGCTGGTCCATCATGCCGGTCACTGACACCCCCAGAAGGGCTTCCTTCTGGACGATGGCCTCGGTGATGTGGCCCAGGTAGTCGAACCGCGTGTACCCGGCCTGAAGGGTCCCCAAGGTGGCGGCGGCGCGGCACATCTCCCAGAACTTCGCCGGGGTGTCAGCGACGGACCCGTTCATCGTGGCCAGGTTGCACATCTGCCACCCCGGAAGCCGGGCGGTCCCGTTGCGTACGTCGACCCCGGACACCGACCCGGCCAGAAGATCGTATTTCACGGCCAGGGACAGCTGAATGGCCCAGGGGTTCACACCCTTCGCCCCGGTCGGGGCGGGGACCTCGAGACACGGCCACATTCCGATCTCCACGCACGGGTTGCACACCAGTTCCAGGTCGTCCGTCCAGATGAACCCGGGCTCTCCCCACCCCTTCGTCCGTGCCACCAGGGCGGCGAACTCGTCGAAGTCGGTGGACCGGCGGAGTAGGACGGCGCTGATGTTCGCGCGCTTCCGTTGTGGCTCGAAGTCCCACCAGCGATCCTTCGCCTTCGCTTCGACCATCTCGACGTCGTCAGCACTGAACAGGGCGATGGTGGCCGAACGACGAACGCCGCCCGATAGGACGGCGTCAGCTGCGAACATGACCAGGTCGAAGGCATCGATCGGTGTCAGGACGTCGCGGCCTTGACCGATCATCGGGACGGACAGTTCGTCGCTGATCTCCCGGATGCCGATGACCTCCCCCATGGTCCCGACCACTCGGTCCAACAGGAGGCGGGCGGATGCCAGGGCTTTCAGGAGAGGTCCAGGTCCCGGCGCCTTTGACCCACTCGAGATCGGGGCGCCCTTCGGTCGGACCAGGGACGCGTCGAAGTGAACGTGACGGCCAGCGTACTCGGGGAACGGCTGGTCCCGCGTGAAGTAGGACGACAGGAGGACACCGAACGAGTCGGCCCAGCCTTCGATCGTGTCGGGGATCTGGAACACGGCTTCCCCACCACGGGGCGCAGCAAGGCGGGGCAACCTGGCCACGTGGTGGCGCTGGACGCTGAACCCGACACCGCACCCACACAGGAGGAGGTGGAACGCCTCCTGGAAGAACCGCGGCCGGTTGCAGTGGGACACGGTGCAGTTGTACACGCGCTGATTCCGTCGAAGAACCGGCTTCCCTCCGAACTGAAGGATCCTCTGGGACCCCAGGGCCTTCATGTCCAGCATCATCTCGAAGGCGTGGTCCACCTGGGGGCGGACGGCCTCGAGGGCGTCCCCGTATCGGTCCGTGTGCATGGTGCGAACGCGGTCCACCTGTTCCGGCCAGGTCTCGCGGCGGCGCCCCACGTGAAGGGCGTACTTTGAGATCCGTACATACTCGGCCAGAACTGGGTTTGAAGACATCGGCTGCCACCTTGTGAAAGAAGTTCGCGGGATCACCTGATCGAGCGCTTACCGAACCAGACGACGATTCGGCCCCGGAACGCACCACAGGCCCCCCATTCTAACCAGACGCGTCAGGAGCGGGGCAAGATCACACCTTCGGGACCTCTCGAAGGTCGCGGGCCATGCGCTTCCATTCGGCGGGCGTCAGCGTCTTCGTGGCTCCACCCGGGACTCGAAGCCCGACCACAACCGTCACGGGCGGGTCTTCGGCGAACCTCCTGGTCAGGGTCATCGACCGGACCAGGTACCACATAGTCCCTCCGATCTCTTCCCACACTGTCCCCACCTCCGGGAGGCCGTTCGCCTTCCGTTCCCTGGGCGGGGGTTCCGCGGTCACAACAGGGGAACGGACATCGGCGGCGATCTGTGGTATGGGCGCCGGCGGTTCCCATTCGATGCCCCGGTGTTCCGCGGTGGCGGCCAGGTACTCGAGGGCGCGATCCCTGTCGCGCTGTTCCCCGGCGCGGCGGTCGTGGGCGGCGCGGCCCTCCTCGGTCTGGGCTTGTTCGGCCAGGGTCAGAAGACCCCGGACGACGGCGGACGTGAAACGGGGTCGCATGGCGCGCCCTCCTCTGTGATAGGCCAGGGGTGGTTCGACAGCTTCCCGCGTCCTCCCCCCCCCTGTTCTCTCGTGAGAGTCGAACGCGGGAAGTCGTTGGCCATCGGGTCGGGGGGTTGCGGCTACCAGGGATCAAGTCGTCTCGTCGAAAGGAAGGTGGCACCCCACCAACGACGATCCCCGGTAACCGCGACCCAGGTGTAACCCGATAGCTAGGGAAGGATGCACAGATCGACGTCACCGGCGCCGGCGAACAGTTCGATCTCCGGTAGGTACGAAGGTTTGATCACCTCGGCCACAACGACGCGAACGACCCCGGCGGCCACCAACAACTTCAGGCACATCGCGCAAGGTTCGCGGGTCAGGTACACGGTGGCGCCATCGATCGACACCCCGCGGCGGGCGGCGTCGGCCACGACGTTCATCTCCGCGTGAACAGTCCGCGCACACTTCCCTTTGATCATCAGGTGGCCCACATCGTCGCAGTGTTCCGCCCCATGAAATGCGCCGTTGTACCCGGTGGACACGATCCGATTGTCCACCACCACGACACACCCCACGTGGGACCGGTCGCAGGTGGCGCGGCGGGCGGTGATCACCGCGATGTCCATGAACTGTTTGTCCCAGGTCGGGCGCGGGTCGGGCTCGGCCGCTCCCACCAGGAGTTCGGCGGCGGTCCATCGGCTCCCGTGTCGGGAACAGTTCGGGTTCGCGCACTCGACCAGGACCACCTCGTTCAAGAGTTTCGCGACCGTGGCACCGGTGGTGGGGACGGTGGCCACCCCACACCCCGGGCACGGTGGCGCGGTGGCGGGCGGCGGGCTGATGTCGGCTGTTCTGATCATCCTAGTCTCCTACAGAAGGCATTCACGCGGAATCTGAACACGGCCTCGTTCGCTGGACTCGAGATACCCGTCCATCCACGCCTTGAACCACAGGGCCCGGGTCAACCCAACGTCCCCCAGGCAGTACGAGATCACCTCTGAATACTGGCCACGTTGCCACGCGTGGGCAGCTTCGGCCCCCTTCGGCCCCTCCGTCTTCGACATCCCCACGGACGCAGTCCCGACCGCGTCCAGGGACCACCCGGCGTTCAGAAGGCCCTCCCGCATCGTGGGGACCATCTTCGCCCACCCCGGCTTCAGCCCTTCGGCGATGCGGTCAGGTTCGACGCCGGCCTGTAGTAGGCAGCACGACGCGTGAAGGTCCACGTGGGTCTTCCGGGCGTACGCCTTCCGGATCTTGCTGTGTGCCTTAGCCAGGACCAGGTCGTCGAACCCGACCCCGTTCCAGGACACGACCCCGTCGTACCTCTCGAAGATGTTGGTGGCGTGGTCCTCGGCCAGGAACATCCGCGGGAACCTCGACCCGTCCAGAATCCAGACATAGGGCGCGGGGTCCCGAAGGCCCCACGCGCACAACGTCGACACCCCGGCCTTCCATGGTGCATTGAACCCCCGTCCCGAGATGGGACGGGCCAGTTCGAGGTCGAAGACTAGGAGGTTCGGAACGTCGGTCAGATCAACCACCGTTCCAGTCCCTCTTCGTGTCGCGGATCAGGCGCTTCGACCAGGTCCCGACAGGTTGGAACAGACTGAAGAACTCGGACAGGGCGATCGTCCGGTCCTCGGGTGGGCTGTCCACCTGGCCCCGGTTCACGAAGGCCACGGTCAGTTCCTTCCCCGCGCGGTTGACGGAGTCGACGCGCCACACCTCGACCTTCGCGTCCCCTTCGATGCGGACTACGACCATCCCCACCTTCAGATCGTTCCGACGGCGGACCGACTTGTGGGCGCGTTCGAGAGCCATGGCGGCGCGGCCCACCATGGCTTCCCCGTCGTACGAGTGGAGATCCCTGTACTGGTCCAAGGTCACATCGTGGGACTTCAGATGTGGGCCGAGGTGGTCGCCGGCCCATGCACACCCCGGGTGTTCGCACAGTATGGGTTCCACAGGGTCCCCGGTGTACACGGTGCGCTTCCCGGCGCGGGCCTTGTGGTGGGAGGGCAGCGGTGTGACCGTCGATGTGAACCCAGCGTCCTCCCATCGCGCGGCGATAACGTCGGCCTCCTCGCGATCGGGGGTCTGTCCCAGGCCGTACGCGCGGGCCTCCCCTTCGACCTTGTCCCAGCTGTCCCTCGAGACCCGCACCACGTACCCGCGGGGGGCGGCGGCGGGGGCGTTCGGATCGGCGGGCTTCTTCGGCGCGCGCTTCGGCGCGCGCTTCGGCGGCTCGGTCTCCGCGGCCTTCACCTCGGGGGTCACGGCCTCCGGGGCGGCGGCGCGCTTCTTCCTCTTCGGCTTCACCTCGGCCTTCACCTCGGGGGCGGCGTCTTCGGCCTTCACCTCGGGGGCGTCTTCGGGCTTCCGGGTGCGGCGACGGCGACGGCGGCGCCGGGGCGGGTCTGGTTCGGTGGGCGCGGCGGCCTTCACGTCGTCCGGGCCCAGATCCCCCTCGACCAGGTGGGCCTTCCGATCGGCGTCCATCTCGGACACCTGATCGACGGACCATCCCAGGCCCAGAAGGTCCAGGTCCAGGTCGGAGTCATCACCGGCGTCGGAGTCGTCACCGGTGTCGGAGTCGTCCGCGTCCATGGCGTCGAACATGTCGGCCTGATTGAACACCTCGGCCCCCTTCGTGGACTTGCTGGTCTCGACGTCCACACCCTGAACCTCGAGGGCGGCCCGGATGCTGTCCGCGTCCGTCAGGACCACGGCATCGTTCCGGGTGGCCAGGCGCTTCGTGCGGGCCTTCGCGTTCTTCGCCCCGCCGTTCGAGGTGGCACTGGTCACGGTCTCGACCGTCGCGCCCTTCCGCACCGTGTACCCGCCTCCGTTCAGAGACAGGTCCGCGGGGGACACGTCGAGGACACTGATCGTCCACTGGTTCGTCTTCGTCTCTTCGCAGGTTGCGACGCGCATCATAGCCCCCTTATCGCGATACAAGATGTACGCGGATACATTCGTGAAGGGGATAGGATGAACCGCCTGACTTGTCCAGTTCGATCTCTCGAACGAACTTGATCACGCGGCCATCCACTTCGGCTTCGCCGTATCGAACGGCAGTCACCATCCCGGAAATACTCGACCCCATGGCGAGGTCGATACGGACGCGCTCCCCCGTCAGACAGTCGAGGTTGACGGTACCCACCGGGCGCTTCCCGACGGGTTCCAGCTTCGCGCACGCGTCCCGGGTGCGCTCGAAGGTGCGGATATTCCCGCTGGCTAGGTGGCGGGCTTTGAAGGTGTCGGTGTCGTCGTCGACGACCACGTGGACCCGGTATTCGGGTGGCTGGGAAAGTCCGTTGTCCCGGAACTTCAGACCGGGGCACACGTCGTGGGGATTCATCTGGTTCTCCTCTGTTCCCCCTACGCTTACCGGTCGTTCGATTGTTTCGGCGAACAACCTGTCCCGGACAAGGGCGGCGGCACGTTGAACCGGGAGGTTCCTCCCATGCGCCGGGCTAGGTGGTCGCGGTGGCGCGCTTCGCGGGCGTACCTCTTCGCGAACCCAGTGGGCACCCCGGCCAGGAGGGCGGCGCGGGTCGGTCCCTACTCGAGGATGATCGATCCGTACTTCCGGGTCCGTGCTCGATAGGTCATCGTCAGCACCATGGAAGGCCAGACTGTGCCATCAGCTGGACGTAGGACCGGCACCCGTTCCACTCGAGGTTCGGGTACGCGGCGCGGAGGACGGTGACGAACTCCACCTTCGCGGCTTGGAAGGCGGGAAGGTCGATGATCTCGGTGTCGGTCGGGGTCTGGACGGTGGTGGACATGCTGTGCTCCCTTTCGATGTTCACAATGTACACCGAAAGGTTCAGGGCGTCAACCCGCCTTTGTTCTTTCTGTCCAGGGACGGGCCAGGATGTTCTCCGGGTGCGCCTTCGTCGTCCGCAGGTACACGCGCCGTTCGGCGTCGTCTTCCAGCTGCGACGGGAGGATCAGGCCGGACCGGATCCGCCACTCGGTCCAGCACATTCGCGCCATCACGTACGCGTCACACAGGTCTTCTTCAGTCTGGCGGGCGTCCTTCGGGGGTTCGGACATGGCCATCTCCCCCGTCTTCCTGTTCTTCTTCATCTTCGACACGAACGGCTTGTTCAGGCGTGCGAAGCCCTGTCCCCACCTGGCGGCCACGGCGGCCATGATCGCTTCCTTCGACCCGTTCCCCGACCCGGTGGCGAACATCTTGATCGACGCGACGTCTATGATCCGGAACGGGAACCCCATGGCGTACGCGTTCAGCTTCCAGGCGCCGACGCACTCCCCGGTCAGCTCACCCTTCGGCGTTCCGAACGCGTACCCTTCGACGTAGCTGTACGACGGGGCCAGGTCCTTCAGACACCGGCGGGTCCACAGGGCGTGATGGGTCAGCCGGGCCATGTTCCGGTCGTCGGTCGATCCCTTCGGGAGGTAGTACGTCCCCTGTTCGGGGGCCTTGTCGGCGCTGGCCTTCTGCTTTGTCAGATACCGGAAGTCCACCGTGTCCCCGTCCTGGTCCAGGACCACGACACCGCAGTGGTTCATGGCCAGGTCCCACCCTCCGAACGTCAGGCCCTCGCTCACGGTGTGTACACGGGTCGGAACACCAGGGTGTCGTTCCCCACGTCGACGGCCCACCCGGCGCTCCTGAAGTGCTTCGCGAGGTCTTCCGCGGTGGTCTTGTCCGCGTGCTTCACCGCGATAGCGCGGCCGTCCTTCACTTCCTTCGGGGTCCAGCTCTCCCCCAGGGCGGCGTTGATGCGTTCGACGAACACGTCCAGACGGCGGGGGCGCAGTGCAACGGCGGGCGTGATGGCTTCGGGCGTCTTCATGTTGTGCTCTCCAGTGTGGCCTTTCCGCCATGCTTCACGACGGTCACGACCTTCTCGAAGTGTTCGGAAATCGCTGGGTCGTGGCTGATGACGAAGATGGACGATCTGTACTCTCGAAGGTGACGAAGTAGGACCACCACGCGGGCCTTCCCTTCGGCATCCAGTCCGTCCAGAACCTCGTCGAGCAGAACGAGATCGATCTGGGCGCCCTCGCGGGTGGCCACCAGGTCCATCAGGGCCAGGTCGACGGCCAGGGACAGCTTCTTCGCCTGTCCCCCGGATGGCCGGACCCCCTTCGTCCCTTCGATGGTCAGAAGGAAGTCGATCTGATCCTTCGCTCCCCCTCCCTTCAGGTCCGTCTCGGTCACGATCTCGACGGACATGTCCCCGTCGGCCAGGAACCCCAGGTACAGGTTCGCGGCCTCGGTGATGAACGGGACAACGCTGTCCAGTGTGTACGATGGAAGGCGGGACGAATAGGCCGACTCCCAGAACCGAAGGCCGGGTTCCCTGGCCTCCACGGCCGTCAGGGCGGCCAGGGCATTCTCGACCCTGCCACGGCCCTCCGTGGACTCTTCGGCCAGTCGTGCGGCCGTCTCATGGTGCGGGTTCGTCTCCTCGGCGATGGCCTCGAGGCGGGTGTCCAGTTCTTCACGCCGGGCGTCTGCAATGGCCAGGCGTGCGGCGGCGCCCTCCGCGTTCCCGAGTAGGTCCTGAACGTGGCGGTCCTTCCCGACCCACTTGTCCATCGCCTTCACCGCGACCCAGGCGTCGTGGCCCTCCTCTTCGACACCTTCCAGCTTCCGGGCGGCGTTGGCTTCCCGGGTGGTGGCGTCGTTCAGTTCGTCGGTGGCGGCGTCGAGTCGCTGGCGTAGCTCCCCCACGTGTTCCATAGCGGCGGTGGAGTCCTCGAGGACAGTCCGGCACGTGGGACACACTCCCCCCTCCCCGATGGCTTCCAGGTCCTCTTCACGTTCCCGGACGCGGCGGCGGGCGGACTTCACCTCGGCCCGAATGGCGTTCACCTCGTTCCGGGCGGTGCGGTACAGGTCACCCTTCTCGTTGACGATCTGGGTCAGGGCGTCCCGCTGGTCCAGGGCGTCGGCCAGCTTGTCGGCGATACCCTTGAGGCGGACCACCTGGCCAGCGGCGGCGCGGTCCTCGGCGCTGGTCTCCTCAAGGCGGCGGAGGTCGGCCCGGATGGATGCCGCGCGGCGGTCCCGCGCGTCCCCCCACTGGTCCCTCGAGGTCACGGCCCGGTCCCGTTCTCGTTCGATGGTCCCCACCTCGGCGCGGACGGTGCGGAGGTTCGACGTCGCGTCCGCGTGGTCCCCTCGCATCTCCCGCAGTTCATCGCGTACGCGCTTCAGGGCGTCGTCGATGCGGGACATGCGAAGGACCCGCTTCAGGACCCGCTTCCGTTCGGCGTCGGTGGTGTCAGGGTCGGCGAACCGCTTCACGTCCCCCTGTCCATACAGGACCGTGTTCCGGAACGCGTCCCAGTCCAGTCCCAGGATCTCCCGGATGCGTTCTTCCGTGTCCTTCTGTGTGCGGAAGGTCGTCTGGGCTCCGTCGGTGGCCAGGGTCAGCTTCGACTTCGTCGCGGTCCGCCTCCTGACGACCGTGTACGCGTGGTCCCCGTCGGTGAATTCGATGGTCACCTGAGCGGCCTTCGCTCCATGGCGGATGATCTCTTCCGCGGGACGTTGCGCGCCCACCACTTCCCCGAACAGAACCCAGGACAGCGCATGGAACAGGGTGGTCTTCCCGGCTCCGTTGCTGTCGGCGGCGTCCGTGTCCGTGTTCCTCGCCTTGATCAGAACGAGACCCTGATCGGACAGGTCCAGGTCGGCGGTCTCGATGACCCCGAAGTCCCTGACTTCCAGCTGGCGAAACCCGATCATTACAACCCCTCCACGAAGTCGAGACCCTGACGGATCAAGGCGGCCCTCTGGGCCTTTGTCATTTCCTCGGGTGCGAACTTGTGCCCGAACTTCTTCACCATCTGGGTCAGGGACATCGTCGCGTCGACCTCGAGGCGGACCCGGGTTTCCCGCTCGGGTCGAAGGTCCAACTTCAGGCGACGGAGGTTCCCCGGGCGCGTGGTCTCCACCAGCTCCTTCAGGTGGAGGGCGGCGCGCTTGTTTCGTTCCACGTCGCGGGCGGCCCCGTGAATCTCGAGGCGGGCGTACGCGGCCCCGGTGTCGACCACCTCCCTGCCGAAGTCGAGGAGGTCATCCAGGTCGTCGTTCGGTTGCAGGTCGATCCGTTCCGTGTGGAACCGCGGATAGATGGTCGGCACCATCACGGGCTTCAGGAGTCCGGTGGCGGTCAGGTCGACCTCCCAGAATCCGCGCTGTTTCACGGCCTCGTCACCGAAACGCATGGACAGCGGGGCCCCCAGGTACAGACCGCTCTCGAACTCCTGGGGGCGGTGGTAGTGGCCTGTCAGGGCCAGGGCGAACGCTTCCCCGATGGTCCCGTCCAGTCCCTCGTCGGCCTTCCGTCCGGAGTCCCACAGGGCCCCCAGAATCCCCTGATGGAACAGGAGAATGTGACGGTCCTTCGGAGTCAGGCGGCGTTCCCGTTCGCGGATCTTCTTCCTGGCCCGAACCTCGGGAAGCCATGGGACCGCGTGAATCCGAACGCCGGGGGTCACCTCGATCACTTCGTGACCCAGAATATGGAGTCCCGGAACCTCGAGTTCGGCGTACATCTGAAGGTTGTACAGGCGGCCGTCTCGGTCGACGGCGTCGTGGTTCCCCGGGAGGACGTACGTGGGCGCGACGGCGGCCAGCTGTCGGAGGGCGCGGGCGGTGGCCACCAGGGTCGCACCGTCTGGTGCCTTCTGGTCGAAGAGGTCCCCCAGGATGAACACGGCCCCGGGGGTGGTCTCTTCGGCGTGGCTGCGTACCTGACCCAGTACGTTCATCACGTCCGTCAGGCGGTCACTGGACACGTTCCCGTCGTCGACGCGGGCCAACGGAAGGCGGGTGTTCGCGTGAAGGTCAGAGACGAATAGGGCGCGCATCAGTCCTCCTCGGTGTCGCCGTCGACAGCTCCAACGTCCGGCCCGTCGTCCAGGGCCGCGGCGACCCCGATAGCGGACAGGTCGTACCGACCGCGGACGGCCTTGATCAACTTCGCGCGGCGCTCGGGGACGATCAGGTGTGTCCGGAGTCCGGCGGGCCCCTGCCATTTCAGTTCATCCGCTGTTCCACCCTTGAACGTGGTCCAACTTCCCGAGATGGTGGCCAGGCCAGTCTCGATCAGGGTCCCGTGAAGGCTGTGGACGTAGTCGATCCCCTTCCCGAAGATCACGCGGATCTCGCACTGTTTGAACGGCGGGGCCACCTGGTTCTTCCACACCTCGACCTTCACGTCCCGACCGATCAGGCGACCTTCCTTCTTCACCGCTTTGATCGGGACCATCTTGATCCCGACGGTGCAATAGAACCGCGGCGCAGCTCCGCCGGCGGTCACCTTCCCGTCCCCGAACATCACACCGATCTTCACTCGGTGCTGTGAGATCAGGACCAGGGACACGGACCCCTTGCTGATATGGCGGTTCACCATCTTCAGGCGCTTACTGAACACCCGGGCGTGTGTCCCTGGGTTGTCTTTGTCGTTCAGCTCCTGTTCCGTCGGGAGGGCGCTGATAGAGTCGACGATGATCAGGACCGGAACGTCCGCCCCACCGGCGGCCACACGCTTCGCCTGAATGGACAGGATATCGTCGATCACATCGAACGCTTGTTCCGCGCTGCGTGGCTGCGACAGGATCAGGCGGTCGACATCGACCCCCAGGTCCGCGGCGTATGCCATGTCCAGCTTGTATTCGGCGTCGATGAACACCGCGTATCCACCGGACCGCTGGACGTTCACGCACAGGTGAAGGGCCAGGGTCGTCTTCCCCGCCCCCTCGTCGGCGGACAGGAGAACGATCCGTCCGCGGGGGATGCCGCCTCGACCGATCGCGGAGTCCAGTGCTTCCGAACCTGTCGAGATGACGCCGGGAATGTGGATGGACAGCCCGTCGTCAGACATGCGCTGTACCGTCCCCTCCCCGTGTTTCTTGTTCATCAGGGCCAGCATGTCGTCCATCTCTTTGTCCACGGCCGACTTCGTCGCCTTCTTCCGAGCCTTCGGCTTCGCCTTCGCTCGGGTGCGGGTGCGCTTCGGCTTCGTCGTGTCTGTTGGTGTCGTCATGCTGGTGTCCCCCTACCTCTTCGCTGCGTTCTTCAGTTCCCGCTCGAGGTCGTCGAGACCCAACGGGTCACCGTCGTCCCCGTCATCGTCGTCGTCACCCTTCGGGGCGGGGGCCTTCGTCTCCTCGGCGGACTTCCGGCTCCGACGGCGGCGGCGTGGCGCGGGCTCTGGTTCGGGCTCCTCTTCGGGGGCCTCGTACATCGCGTGATCGGTCGGGAGTTTCTGGGCGAACAATGTGTACCCCCCAGTCTTCCCGACAGACACGGCGTCAGCGGGGACAGCGTGGTCGGCCAGGAAGAACGCGGTGTCGTCGGTCATCCGGCCCAGCTGGCCGTCGTCGTACCCCAGGCCCTCAAGGATGGCGTCCGTGTCGTCCTCTTCCTCGTCGTCGTCACCGGCGGCGGCTTCCTCGGCGGCCTTCGCGGCGGCTTCCTCGGCGGCCTTCGCGGCGGCCTTCTTCTTCGCTCGGTTCGCCTTTCGCTTCGCGGCGGACGC
>Ga0136600_1000661_pt1 | contig 18144 bp, 14 predicted proteins | sample AntRauMFilla2698_FD_104634 | JGI IMG/M metagenome (GOLD analysis project Ga0136600, IMG submission 104634) | Saline lake microbial communities from Rauer Islands, Antarctica - Metagenome Filla 2 #698 | ecosystem: Environmental > Aquatic > Non-marine Saline and Alkaline > Saline | place...
AGTGTTTGATAAATTATAATAATGATGTTAGTTCTATCTAATTACTGAAAGCCTCTGCCGTGAAAACAGAGGCTTGGGTGATGTACTTAAATTAAAATGTTTGCTTGAGAATGACTCCTTTTGAGTCTAGGTAGAGAGCGTCCCAGCCATAGCACTCTTGCTCGTTACACTCAGTAACATTAAATATGTAGCCAAAAATCTCTCCCTCTAACTGAACCACCATAGCATCTGATTCATTAGGCAGTGTGGAGAAGTTAATAACATAATAACTCTTTCCCGTGAATAAGCCTGGGTCCCATTCATCTAATAAGGATAGCTCAAGGGACTTTAAGGTTGTTAATACTGCCGTTGGCAGAGCTTCTGCCTTTTGAACAAGTCTTACCAATATTTGTTCCTCTTGATTGAGACGGTTATAAGTAATGAGATTTCTATACTTAGTAATGAATTGATCCATGAGATCTGTTGAGGCATTAACGCTAGTTATGAGACAGCCTAAAATTCCGATAATCAAAACGATTGCTTTCATTCTCTTTCCTTGTTTAAAGCACAGCCCCTCTATTAGCTATTGAGTTGCAATGTGGCTAGGGAATTGTAATTAAGTTAAGGAAAATGGTAACTATCTGATTTTTAGATAAGCAATACTTGGTCGTACCTGAAGAGTTTAAATAATGGGCAAAACGATGCCACAAAAGATAATTCCGTAGGGGAGGAGTAAATATTTAAACAATATAGTCTTAGAGAAAATAGGATTCAAAGAGCCATGCTGAGAAGATTTCTAGGTCTGTAATACTTTGGGCTTCACAGCCAGTTTGATCTCTTAAGGAACATAGGTCATCGGCAAACTGGGTAACATCCTGGCAAAGTGAATTAAACGTTGTGCCTAGGTTTGAAAGTTCGCCGGAGTTCGCACTAGTAAAAGTGACGTTCACGACGAGATCAATAAAGTTATTAAAGAGAACGATACCTTGGCAAAGCCTAGCTTTTTCTTCAACTGCGTCACCTGTCATCATAAAGTTACTACCTAAGTTAGCAACATCGGTACAGGATCCAGTATTGCCGTCATCAAGCGCATCAATCGCGTCGAGGTTTCCTGCAGGATAGGTGTAAATACAAGTATTAGAAGATGGGTTTGTTCCAGAGCCCTTTATTCCATTGGCGTTAGCATTGCCATAGAGGTAGAGCCAGCGACCAAGATTAACAAGGACCATATAGAGGGCCTGGGCATTGAGGTTATTGAGTTCACTGGTTGAAAATACTGTTGCACGGTTTGCACTTGATGAGTTTGTCTGATTACCAGCATAGAGAATTGTTTCTATGGCACTTTTTAAATTAACGTAGTCGGTGTCGGTAGGGCTTGTCATGTCATCAGAGGTGGTAAAAGTCGCAAGGGATCCAAAAAAGCCATTGCCGGTAGAGGCAACCTTAGAAATATCGCTCCCAAAGAAAGTTACGGTAGAGTAATTGGCCTCACAGGCATAGGTTGTTGCATAAGCAGCAATATAGCGAGCATTACTCGCCTGATAGCCTACATCATTGAGCACTTGTCTTGCTTGAGCACATTGCCTGTCGGTGAGTAGGAAATTGGCTTCATCAATTGCATTGGCAATATCAGCTTCATCTCCTCCACAGCTAGTTAGGAGTAAAATGAGGAAGATAAAGTGGGAGAGTTGAGTAAATCTCTTCATTACGAATATTTTAACTTTATTTAGAGGAGGAATCCATGGAGAAAAGAAGGACTATGTCTCATTAATAACGAATACCTATGCCTGCTGAGAGCGATGAATCAGTACGGCTGACATTTCCAGGAGGAAAGGTGTCTCTTGAGAGAGAGTAGGATATTTGTTGAGTGAAATACTCCGTGATAACGGATTCAAGGCCAAAGCTGAGTTTTAGGCGATAGTCATTCATATTTTCAGTATTAGGCTGATAGTAGATAACTGCTGAAGTATTAAACCTGTCCTCGACCCCATAAACATGACTCAGGTAGAGATTTCCACGGGGGTTACTTTGGTCAATGCCATTTTCAATATCCTCATCTTCGTAAAATCCACCAATGCCTAGATAGAGTGAGCTCTTTTCTTCTTGAATAAGTCCTACTCTCGCGCCAACACCCCCAAGGAGTCGAAGGGTGAGAGATTGAAATTTATTGAATTCACTTTGTTGGTAGGCCTCAAGGCTAAGGGCTTCGGTCATCTTTCTGGTGTAACGAAAATGCAGGTGACCTTCCCTTGTATCTTCTCTTTTAAAGCTCTCCCCGTATTGATAGTCCGCGAGGAATATATAGTTACTTCTACCATTTTTTAACAGATTGAGAGTTGAGGCACCCATATTGGTCTTATCCGAGTTACCATTTCTTTCATTTAGGCGAAGCCGAGTAGAGCCAATGATTCCATGTTTAACCTTTTTGCTTTGTCGTAATGATTCGATGTTGAGGAAAGCATGTACAGACATAGGAATGAGAGAGAGCACCAATAAAATTTTCTTCATATCCTTATGGTGGCAAAGGAAATTCACCAAGTAAAGAGGACTTGATGAAAAACTAAGACTAAGTAATTGAATTTATTGAGAGGGGTGAACGCCATTGTTGAATCTTTGATAAAGAAATACAGAGTTTCAGTCGATAAGTCTGACGTATGAATGCCTTAAAAATAATACTCCTCAGTGGAGTTTTTCTTTTTCTTTCAAGTTGTGCGACCTCTAATAAGAGAGCGCTCAGTTCTGTGAGAGAACCGGCTTCCATTAGTTCGAGTTGCTTTTCAATAATTAAAAATATTTTTAGTAAAACCAGGCCCGAAGAAGAATTGGGCTCTCGCTTTAAAATTGTTCAGGCCCTCATTGAAAAAGGTGAGGGTAGGGAAGAGCTGTCTCTCTTTATTGATGATCTTCAAGAGAGGGTAATGAAAATAGATAATGAAGAGCTCACTAATAAGTGGATGAAGCTTGAAAGATTAAAGAGTCGTTTTATCGAAACGGGAGAATTTCAAAGCGTTGCAAGTCGTTGGTCAGATGCAAGGGACGAGTTTATCGTACTTTTTGGTGAGGTTCGAAGAGGAAAAAGTGAAAGAGTCATTGAGCAAAGGGTTGAAGAGTTATCTGAATTTGCTAACCTTGGTGAAAAATCTCTAAATGACTTAAAGGAAGTTGAGAAGAGGGATCTCTTTTTTAAATTTCTTGGAGCGAAAGAATATTCCACAGATCTAGGTCTAGGTTCAAGTGAGGAGCTACGCTATTTTTCTTTTTGGATGCTTAAGGAAGGGGATTGGGCCAAGAAAGAAACAGTTCAAAAGTTTTATCAAGACGAATTATTTCGTTTTAGGAAGGCTTTTTCAAAGCTTGGGAAAGGGCACAAGAGAGAGCTCGAAAATGAAGGCCAGAAAGCCATTCTTAGTGAATACAATCGAATTGCAGGTAAGAGTATAACCCCTGAGAGCTTTACCGAAGATACCCTAGAGCTTCTCGTTCTCTATAAGGGTCTAGATCGTAATTTTGATTTTGATGGATTTTATAAATGGCTTATCGAGAATGATGAACTCGGAGAGTCTCGAGTGAAAAGTTTAAGTCAACTAAGAAGAAAGGAAGGGCTTGAAGAAATAAATGTGGGCCTTGCTCTAAGAGACAGTTATCAAAGATATGCACCCTTTCAAGAAATACCGATAATAGAAGATAAGAGTATTGTTGATAAGACGATGGAGAAAGCAAAGTTCTTCTGGCAGAAATTTAAAAGAGAAGCACCTGAATGCACGACTTTAGAGTGTTTTAATAAGAAAGGTCGTAGTGGTTGGGGAAAACTCTTTTCTAGTCGCTATTATCAAGAAAAGTTCTCGTGTATGGCCCATAATCCCGTTGCTTTAAAAAGTATGGTGATGGACTTAGGACTTATTTGGGGCGCTATATATTGGAGTTACCGAGGTAAGGAGGAGGAGTTTCAACGCTTCCCTTGGGAGATTATTGTTAATGGTGCAGTCTTCGCACCCATCTTAGCTGAGGCCAACTGCCGAGCAAGTTTTAAGGGCCACTTACCTTTTGGCAGTATGATTCCAGAATCAGCTCTTTCAGCTAAACCAGTTGGAAGGTTCTTTAAAAATTGGCGAGGAGTTGCTTTCAAAGGTTTTCTCAGTAGCGTGGGCCTTCTGACGATGACAATGGGCTTTGACCATATTTTTTTGGCCATGGGAGAGTCGATAGCAAAACCCCTGGGACTTAATGATATGTTGGTCTTATTGCCTGTTACTTATCTTTATTACGGTGCGTGGATGGGCATGAAGCATATGGCCTTTATCAATCCGATGCGGCACAAAGTTTTACCACGCCTATCAAAGGCAATTGCTAAAAAAGTTGGTATCAAGAAGGCTTATTGGCCTTTACAAACAGGTCTAGACTTCGGGCTTTTTCAAGCACTTGTTCTCTATGGCCAATGGGAGTACCTAACAGTTTATCATGCTGAGTTGCTACCCTTTGTTACGGGAACCTTTACTGCAGGAGTAGCATTAGAGCATAAACAAGAGATCAGTAAGGAAGGAGTGACGACCCATACTTATACAACCGAAAATGAAAATGGCATTAGAACAGAGACTGAAATTATAGAAGAAAATGGTAAGGTTAAGGTCGAGAGTGTTGATGTTGATGCCAGTGACACCTCTTTGGATGCATGGGCAGACCAAATCCTCAAAGGTCTACCCGAATAGGTTTCTGAGCTTAATTTCTCCTTCTATTCTCTTTTTAAATAGTTCAATAAGAATCTCATGTTTATCCTCTTCTCCTTCATAAATGATATTAAGAAAATGGTAGTAGGCTTCGAGTGTAGAGAGACTATTTTTCTTTTTGACAAATTTTCTGACCCTGTAAATCGATGGTGGAAGAGGAGGTAAGTGAAAAGAAGGTAAGTCTTTTAAGTGATTGTTTAAAAGATAGATCTTATTCGCCTTTCTCCATGTGCCATCGAGAAGAATAAGCTTTTTATTTAAGTAGGGCTCAAAAGATTCTTTAGAGAGGGTAATAGAATGGGGGCTAGGGTAGAGTAGCACACCTTCAATTTCTGGTGCCTTTATGGTGTCGATAACTTCAATTCTAGTCTGAACATGTTTTATTATATCAACAGAGTTATGCGGGTGATTTGCTTCTTGGGGTTGACGTAAAATGACCAAGGGGTGGAAGTCTATTTTTATCTTTGGTAAGTGATCGCATAAACAAAGGAATGTGGATCGCATACAGTGGCGACAAGTCGGGGTTTTGAAATAGTTGAAACCTATTACTTTTGTTTTCTTTACTTTCTTTGTGTTGGGATGCCATTGCACCCCGGTGAGTACACCATCTTTTTCTGTGATGAGGGTTATGTCCCTGATGGTACTCCCTGAAGCTCCTTTGGACACTTCAAAGACTTGCACCCTCCAGTGGCTTTCATCTAACTTTATTGGGCGGCTCATAAGAATGCAGATATGGCCTGTATCTCCACTCTTTGGAATAATTTGTTTTTTCCAAATGATAAGGTCATTCTTCCTTAGGTTGAATATATTTTCTTTGGCACCTTCTTCTAGACAAAAATCAAATATGTCGGATGCCTTGAAAGAATGAGGAAAGGGCGATTTGATAGGGATGATGTCTTTCAGGCAGTGAATAACACCAGAGCAATCAGTTGAGAGGTTTTTATTTTCAAGAGAGAGTATCCTCTCTCTTGAAAAGCTCTGATGTGTAAACTGACTAATCTCTCTTAGAACATTTGAGAGTGGCATAGAGCTATTTAAAAAGTAAAACGAGCGATGACAGGATCATGGTCTGAAAGTCTTCCCATAAAGTCTGTATTAATATGGATGGCCTCCATTTCAGGATTCTTATTTAAAAGGTTTCTGTTAGCAAAAATAAAATCAATCGCTGATGAATTACCATTAAAGTTATGAGTGTAGCGATCCTTTGGATGGACAATATCTTTATAGAACATAAGATTATTGAGAACCCCATCGTTTCCTAAGGTGATCATAGAGCGCTCATTGTATTGGGCGTTGAAGTCACCAAGGACAACAACATGAGCATTAGGCTCACGATATTCAATAATCCTTACGAACTCATTGATTCCCATTGTAAGAGTAGCTCTTTCTTCATCTGACTTAGGATAAGGAGGTTGAGTTGCGCCCCAAAAAGAGGTGTCACCTAGTTTTGAGTTAAAGTGATTTCCAATGACAAAGACTTTCTCTCCTTTGAATTCAAATTGAGCGATGATACTTTTTCTGGTGTTCTTAAAGGCCGCAGAGTTTGGAAAGACACGACCAGGGTTTATGGAAAGGTTACCTTGGGGAGTGAGGTTTGTTTCTTGGAGTGAGCCATTGAGTTGGCCTACAACGTCACTAACATTACCTCGTGGGGTGAAGTCAACGCGTGCGCTGTTATAAATATAGGCCACACGAATATTCCCGCCAGGCTGCCCACCTTCATTATGATTAACAGGATTTATATTAATTGCTTCGTATGTTACGCCCTCTTCCGAACACTCTGAATCATCAATGATCTTTTGAATGGTTAACATGGCATCAGCGCCACCTTGCAGGTCAAGTCCATTGTCATCTTGAATTTCAACAAGACCAATAATGTCAGGACAAAGAAGGTTGTAGCGAATGGCTTTTCCCGTATTTTCAATCCTCTCATCTTGATTGCCGGCAAGGTTTTCAAGATTATAGGCTGCTATGGAGAGTTTTCTGTTCTCTCCTTTTAATTTCGTCTGTGGACGACACTCTACTGGCCAATGGTTCCTACTCGGATTGTGCCTAATACAATTTTCAGCTCTTTTATCTTTTGGAAACTCGGGGATTCTTCTATCAATATTGGTTGACGTGAAGTCTGGCTCATCAACAGGAAGAACAAGCGTGTACTCACCACCGCCAAAGAGGTTGCTCTCAAAGCTCAGGTTGCCGATGATATCACCTTTAATGATATCTCCAACATTGTAATAAGCTTGAGTATCAATAACTCCATCTTTGGTAAGGTTACCAGCAGAGAGATGAAGGACTTCAGGATTAAAATCTCCCACCATGAAATCTTCCATTAAGCCGCCAGCAAAGGTTTTCGACTTTTCTCTTAAGTAACCATCGGGAATGATGTAGAGACTTAGGTGGCGTTGTGGATTCAATCTCGCAAGTTCTTCATTACCACCCCTAAAGCCTGCGATTCTCGGGTTCTTTATGGTTACTCTCATACCCTCGAGGGACTCCCAGAAATCAATCCCATCCGTAAGCTTAAGGAAAGGTTTGAAGTTTAGATCACCGGTCCAAGTGGACAATGTACGATCTGGGATGGTTCTTCCTTGCATACCAATAACTACTGGAGCAGGTAGAGGGTTGTTCTTGCTAAGGATTTTTATTTCTTTAATATCCCTCAAAACAGTCTTAGACATATTTTGTCTGATATCGAGTGTTTGGTGCTCAAAAACTGTTCCTCTGACAAGAATCTCATCACCCACTTCTACATTGGTGACATCACCTTTTAAGTGAACGTGAAGGGCGTCGCTTGTTTCATCAATACCGTCACCTTGTTGATCTTGAATGATGATATCAATACCCCTAGGAAACCAGTCGACATTATCAACGGCAGTAACAATGGCTTTGGTTGTTACCTGGTGACCATAGAGTGGAGATCGGTGAGCATTACCTTGAATTTCATAAGTTTTCTTGAAGCCAACGTCACTCAACTGATAATTTGAGTAACGAGCACGAGGCTCTTTGAGGTAGGGAAGCTCTCCAACTGTGGCCAGATATTGGCGGAGTGTTTCACTGCCAGAGATAATATCTCCATTGTGTATAAAGCTAAAATTGAGACCATTTCTGAACTTGTATGAGGGGAATGTTTCGCCAGAGAAGAAAAAGTGAATATTAATGGCGACTCGGTAAGATTCACGGTCATTCCACTCACGTCCATTGGTGAGACCAAAAGTTCCTTCGCCTTGGACAAAACCAGCAACAGTATGAACATGGTACACCATGCCCGCCACTTCAATATCTAGTTTAAAGGTGTCTTGGATTCTTGTTCTAATAAGTTTTTTGATATCACTGCCACGCATAGTTCCAATGAAGAACTCATCTTGGTTGCCCGTGCTTGGATACATATTGAGAACTTGATTTGTATCGAAGGAGTTCATATTAAGTGAGGCAAAGGCGTTGTTCTCTTCTCTTAAAAGGTCTGATGGGTAGAGAGCAACGTCCAGGTCATGAACTTCTTGTAAGGCCGTCGCCATCAAGTTACCTGCAGTGGAAGAGGTATAATCTTTTCTTGTCCCTCTTTGTGAGGACTGTATTTTTTCATTGTGATCTGCGGTGATAAAGGCGGTGCTATTATCAAGGCGATATGTCTTGTATCCACAAGAGCTTACTAAAGTAAGTAAACTTAAAAGGGAGATAAGGACAGATGAGCTCTTTTTGATATTTGCTATCATTATTCTACCAGCTCAGGAACATTGTTTATCCATGTATCGTGTAATTGCCATACTGGGGTACTGTCTTCTCTCGCTGTGTGCATCCAACCAACTCTGATTTTTTTACCAACGAGATTACTGGGAATAGGAAACCACTCTGACTTATAAATGTCCCAGTCCCCTCCGGGAGGGTTATTCTTATTAAAATCGATCCGCTGCCAATTGAGATCTTTTATCTCTGTTCCCGCAATATCTTCAGCAACGACAATCTTAACGTCATTAAGCTCTTGAAAAGGGCCATTATAGAAATTGATCGTATGAGCAACTCTAATGTGAGGATAGGCATTTGTACCAAGGTCAACAGGTTCCGCATAAAGAAGTTGAGTTCCTCTAACACCTTGCTCCTGCATTTTTACATATTTCACACCATTTCGTTCTGTATTAATAAAGCTCGCTGGCGCGCCTTCTAAAGTAACTTGTTGTAAATTACCTAATTGAAGTCGGTTAAAGTTATGATCCCAAATCTTTGTGCCTAAGCCATCTTGTGAGTCTGGATCAAAGGGAACCGGGCGTCTTTGAAAGTTGAAGTCGTAGGCGACACCATAAAGTTCAAAGCGCTCTATTGACCAAGAAAGGATATGGTTTTGAAGATCATCATTATTACGATACACCATGGCCATCGTGATTTTCTTACCTTCGAACTGGCTTAAGTTGACGATACCTGAATCAACAGTGTTAAAGTTAAGACCTAAAGGAAGCTTTCCCAGATCAACTCTTTTCCACTCAACATCATCAAAACTATCACCATCTTTATACTCAGTAGAAACCATCATTTGAAATGCCGTTTGCATAATTTTAGAGCGGTTAAAAGAGTCACGTGGGATAAAGTGCTCTTCTACTTGAAAAGAGTGACGGAGTTGAAAACCTGGATTTCTAACTTGAGTCAGATCAAAAGTCGGAGACAAGAGTACGGCCCTGGTGTTTTCTCCCCTTGCTCTTACAGCGTATCTCTCTTGTTGAACAAATTGAACTCCCCATTTGTTGGGGACATCTGTTGAGCCAAAGGGGTTGATCTCATTTGAGAAGCGGTAAGAAAAAATACTCCAGCTTGCATCTGAAACATCAATGTTTTGGGCAAAGGCAAATTTGGCCATTACCTTGCGGGCTTTATTGAGTACTGTATTTAGGCGCGGCTCATCCCTTTCAGAAATGATGATTGTATCAAAGAATTTAAGGGCAGATTTCAAGCTTAAAAGAGCACTTCTATTGTTGGGTTGTGAGTCGAGAAGAACCGCTGAAGCTTTCGCTCTCTCAATCGTTCCTGCTATCTGACCTCTATCTCTCTCGGAGGAGCTTCTTAAAATTCGATTGGTGCTGATGAGAAGTTTCATCTCATCTGAGTCATCAACAAGAGCTTGGACATCGGGATCTTTTATTTGGCTGAGCAGAACATCTTCCGGTTGCCCACAACTAGTGGCCAAGAGTAATGAGAGAATAGTGATCCAAAAAAAGTTTTTCATGATCCGAGTCCTAAAGTTTACGGTCTAAATGGTTTTGAGCCGTCAAAACTATATGTTAAGAAAATCCTAAATAAGTAATCAGTTTTTGAAAAGCGGGCGAGCAGTCTTTGGCTAAGATTATTATTAGAAAAGAAAGCATCTCCAGCATTCGTAAAAACCGGGTTCTTTGCCTTTCTGTATTCGAATTCAGGGTTGACGACAAAATTACCATAGTGGAGAAAGGTTCCTACTGCTCCTCTGATAATGCCACCGTGGGAAGCGCTCTCATCATTTGTTCTCAATACATTCGCACTTTCTTCATTCCTGAATACAAAGTGTTTACCTTGATAACGAAGAGCACCGTAAGGAATAACATCGTCAGTAGCTTCGTAACCGATTCTTAAACTTGTCGCGAAGTCCGTTTTACCAAGCCAATCTTGAAGATTGCCATTGTAATCAGCATAAATGGGAAAAAAGCCTGGAGTCGTTGTTTGTTCAAACCATGTTCCATTACGGGTAAGGCGAAAGGGGCGCTTACCAGCTTTGGTTCCTACTGCTTCGGCTTCAAGGATAAAGCCAGGCTTTGTTCTGTGAATGACGTAAGCCGAAGCCGCTTTTTCAATAAGGGAGCCCGTTTCCTCTGCTTCGGTACTGCCTGCAGCTCCAAGCCAAAGTCTGGTATTTTCATCTCTGAGGTTGAGACCAAACTTATAACCAACTGTTGTTTTTCTCTCCCAACGTGAGGCATTGGTATTGTTTGGAAGTTCATATGTTGGGCTTGTCGCGTAGAGGTAAGTGGCCATACCACCACCAGCATAAAAGTTTAAGCGTTTGTCCCCGTAAGTGAAAACAAGTCCAGGAATAGTTTTTTGAATAATATTTTGTGTTCCTTGAGCAGGGAGTACATTTGTAGGTGCTCCATCGATAAAGTAAATTCTTGTCACATCCCAGGTATTAAACTCAACCCCAACTTCACCATCAAAGTTAAAGGGATAAAAAGCCACATTGAAGTTATCCGCCACATTCCAATCGAGAACAGTAAACTCTGAATCCAGATCAAGGCCAATAGTTGTGCCACCATTTGCTGATTCATTGGTGTTGATCTCTAAGTCCATAGTGAAATCAACGGCGCCATATTTATGGCCGGCTAAAAGTTCAAAACGAGAGGTTTTGTTGTTGAAGCGGTTGTCTTCTGGAAAAGTTTCGAAACGAGTTCTGAAAAAAGTATCATCTGAATATTGGTAGCGAAGAGAAGCACTGACTTCTACCTGATCACCGAGTTCGGTTTTCTTGCCTTGTGAATAAATGAAGTCTTCGTAATAAAAAGTCTCAATGAAGAACTTTTTAAGTACTGGTTTTTCCTTGTTTATCTCGACTCTCTTCATCGATTGAATGGTTACGGTATCGGCTGCTTTCACAGTTGAAAGAGATAGGGTTAGCAGACCCAAAATAAAAATGCGGTTGCCCTTAAAAGGATTGGAATTCATTAAACTTCTCACTAGTGTTTATCAAGACTTTGCCGGACAATATCTAATCTAGGATTGCACTGCAATAAAAGCCTTTAGGTTTGTAAAAATTCCCCGCATCCTACAAGATATAAGGGCAAAAAAGTAGCCAGAATTATTAGGGTTTTATTAATTCTTGCTATAAAAAATCAGCCGTTGGAGGTGCTTATGGAAAATTCACAAAAAACCGTCGCAATTACTGGTGCTAATAGGGGAATAGGTCTGGCACTTGCCAGAAAGTTTCATGAAAATGGCTATAAAATCTATGGTTTATGCCGTCAGGGGAGCCAAGAATTAAGGGACATGGGAGCAGAAGTTATAGAAAATATTGATGTTACGAATTTAGAGGCACTTAGGGCAGCTGAAGCCGAGCTGCCAGAGCTTGATATTCTTATCAATAATGCAGGTTTACTCATAGGTGATTCTTTAGAAAGTGTGGAGATCGAAAAGATTCAGGCTCAGTTTGAAGTGAATACGCTTGGGCCGCTAAAAGTTGGGATGACTTTGGCCAAAAAGCTTAAAAGCGGCGGAACTCTAGGTATCGTGACCAGTCGAATGGGTTCGATTAGGGATAATACCTCTGGAGGGCAGTACGGTTATCGACTCTCTAAAGCCGCGGCAAATGCTGTTGGAAAATCATTAAGTGAAGATTTGAGAAGAAATGGTGTTTGCGTTCTCATGCTTCACCCTGGTTATGTGCGGACAGAAATGACTGGAGGTAATGGATTGATCGATACTACCGAGTCTGCAGAAGGACTCTTTAAAATTCTAACGGAGAAGGGTATCGATAAGACGGGAAGCTTTTGGCATACGACGGGTGAAGAGCTGCCTTGGTAATTCGCTGTAGCCAAATATTATAGATAACTTCTATCATTAGAAAAAAGTGGAGATCTCATGAAAAACTTATTTTTACTATTCCTATTGAGTTTCATCGTTGGGTGTTCTTCAACTCTAGATTTTCATGTTCCCACCCAAAGTTTTATGACACCAGAAGTAGTAGGAGAAACATTAGGCTTCAGAGGGCAAGCGACCTTTTCAAATTCAACGAAATTTAGACTGGCCAGCCTTGAGCAAAGGGCTATTTTTAGTAGTCAAATCGATGTTTCAACTGAAGAGGGAACGAGTAAGGACAATGTTTTAAACGCTACCGCAGGTCTTGGCCTTGGTAATGCCGTAGAGCTTACTTATCGCGCCTATGCTGATTCTCCTGATTTGGTTGGCGGTAAGGTTCAAGTGTGGGGCAGAGATGGTGGAAAGAGAGAGGAGGGTTTGAAGGCCAGTCTCTTTGGAGGTTATGGTGAGGCGCGGACGGACGATGACTCATTGACGGCGAGTAATCTTAATAATGGGTCTCGGACTTATAAGTCCACGCTTGATGTAAAAAGTTATGAGCTTGGTGCAACTGTAGGGTATCGCATAAATAAATTCTTCCTAACCTATCTCAGTGGCAACTTTCGTTCTAGTAAGGCTGAGGGAACTCTAACTTCAAACTCTAATCCAACTGTGAATCTTAGTAATGATGCTATTGTGAGGTCTTTGCAGTCAGGTCTTCAGATCAATAAAGAGAAGGCTTATATTCTTTTGGAAGGGGGCTACGCTAAAAGTATATGGAAAGGTTTAGATCCAAGAGATGATTACACCTTAGGAATTTCTATCGGGCTAACTTCCATCTAGGATAATTCATTGGACACCCGTTCAGCTTTCTTCTAAGTTCTAGCCCATGGTTAGAATCAAACACGTTCCTGTGAATCCTGAGCACGAGCTTCGCTATATTTTTATTCTCGCAGCAATTCAGTTTGCTCATATGGTGGATTTTGTTGTGCTTATGCCGCTTGGTCCGACCTTAATGGAAGATCTCAACATTGGCCCCATTCAATTTGGGAGTTTGGTCTCTAGCTACAACTTTGCCGGAGCAGCCGCTGGAATTCTCTTTGGCTTCTTTGCTGATAAGTTTGATCGAAAGAAACTTCTGCTGCTCTCCCTTGCTGGATTTCTCGTCGGGACCCTTCTCTGTGGACTTTCCCCAAGCTTTTCAACTCTTTTGGCCGCAAGAATGCTCACCGGAATCTTTGGAGGAATCCTTAATGGTTTAATTTTTGCCATCATAAGTGATTTGGTGCCCTTTGAAAGAAGAGGTAAGGCGATGGGGATTGTGATGAGTTCTTTTTCTGTTGCAAGTGTTTTGGGGGTTCCTTTAGGCCTTGCGATTGCTGATTACTCTGATTGGCATAATACTTTTCTTTTCATTGTCTTTTTTACTTTATTTATCTTTATTGCGAGTGCGCTTGTTTTTCCAAACCTAACTGAACACCTCGAGGAAAATGAATCTTCCTTCAAGTTAAAGTTGGGCCAAATATTTACTAACTTTTCTTATTTGCGGTCTTTCGTTTTTATTGCCCTTGTTAGTGGTGCGATGTTTTTATTGATACCGTTTTTGAGTCCTTATGCTGTAAAGAATATGGGGATTGCTACAGATCAGTTGAAGTATATGTATTTGGTAGGTGGGCTTTTTACTATTTTAACGGCCCGTTTATTTGGGACACTTACTGATAAGATTGGCCCTTTCAAAATGTTTGCCATTATTGTTTTTATTTCTTTTATTCCCATAATTCTCTTTACTCATTCTGGTGCAATTTCTTTTGGTATTTATCTATGCCTAGGTACCTTTTTTATGACAATGGTTTCTGGACGAATGATTCCTTGCATGACTCTTGTCTCAGAGGTTCCTGCATTAAAAGAGAGGGGCCTTTTCATGAGCGTTCTTCATTCTGTCCGATCCTTTGGCAGTGGTACGATGACTTTTGTTTCAGGTTTTATTATCAGTGAGGGAGTATCTGGTGAGTTGAAGGGATTTAATTACGCAGGTTATTTTTCTGTTGCACTTGGGTTGGTCAGTGTCTTGATCGCTTTTTCTATCTCAAAGTCATTAAAGTTAAAACTGAATACAAATGCGAACCCATAAGACCGCCTCTTTTAGTCGGCTTATTGAAGAGTAATCTCTAAGGTGTCGTTTTAGCAGAAGAATGGCTTTTCGTTGCTCAAGAATTGTCAAAACCTTACAAAAGAAGCCTGTAGAGGACTATTCAGACGCTTCCCCGTGGACCTGAACCTGAAAATTGATTACTCTATAGCTGAGAAATTAAGCTCGCAAGACTTAAGGTGGTTTAGAGATGGCTCGATTTAATTCTTTCTTAGTACTGGCAATACTTCCTCTTCTCTTTTTTTCATGTAACGAGGAAAAGAAGTGTAGTGATGAATTTACCGTCTCCTATCAGCGCATGGGCGATACTTTTGAAGCACTTTATAAGCCTTTGAGTGGGTCTTTGGAGCTCAACAATTTAAAGCAATCCATGAGTAATTTTTTAAAAGACCACGATGGTGTCGAATGTAAGCTTGGCGGCAGTCTTATTAAACCTAGTGTTGAGGTTAAGGCTTTTCAAGCATCGCTACCAAAATCTCAAAATAAAGAAAGGTTTGTATTTCCTAAAGTTATTTACGGAGAAGATAATAGGCAAGATGTCGCAAGTTCTTCACAAAAGAACCAAGGCTTTGCTGCTTCAACAATGGCTCAGATCTCCCCTGACGAGTGGGACAATAACTTTAATCTCACGTCCAAAACATTGGGAGAGGAATTTCGCCTCTGTCCTGGTGAAAGGTTTGAAAATCAACTAAGCGTTAGTCGCTGCAGTGGCTTCTTGGTTGCACCAGATGTTGTTGTTACAGCTGGCCATTGTATGCAGTCTCAAAGTGACTGTGACCAATTTCGATGGGTGCTTGATTTTAAAGATGATGTCAGAAGCTTAAAAAGTAGTAATATTTTTGGTTGTAAGGAAGTTCTTAATCAGGTTCTCGATGATGAAAATAGCTTGGATTATGCTGTCGTTAAACTTGATCGCTCTATTGAGGGAAGAAGGTTTTTTAGAACGAGAACCAGCGGAGTCGTCGCTACAGGTACGCCCCTTGTGGTGATTGGTCACCCTTCTGGAATATCCACAAAGGTAAGTGCTGGAGCCTCTGTAAGGTCAAGTAATGAACCCAATTACTTTGTCTCTAACCTCGATACTTTTGGTGGAAATTCAGGTTCAGCTGTCATTAATGTTAACTCGGGTGTTGTCGAGGGTGTATTAGTGCGTGGGGATGAGGACTATACGATTGTTGATGGCCCTGATGGAGGGAGATGTCGAAAAGTGAATGTTTGCGCTAATGACGGATGTAATGGGGAAGAGGTAACAAAAATGACTTCTGTTGAAGGTGTTCCTCTTTTGGCTGACCCAAAAAAAATAAGAGATGGCTTTTATAATGATAAGGATTTCCCAACTTCAAGAGATGGACTACCAATTGACTACATGGCCTATTCTTTTGGTGGCTTTAATTTAGGCGGACTAAAGTTTCTAGACCGCTGTGGAATTCACTACTATGAGGATGGAGATGATTCTAATTGGCAGGATTTCTTTGTTGGTACTTGCGACAAGCAAAACAATATTGATGAGGTGATTCTTGCTTTTGGAAATAACTTCTATTTCTAATCATTAAGATAGGCATCATTCCAGTTTTCATTAATAAGAGAACTGATAATATGATCATGCCAGCCGTCTTTGATATAGAGATATTTGGGAGCTAATCCTTCAATGGTGAATCCCAGCTTTTCTAAGACTCGTGCACTTTTTTTATTATCTACAAGGTAGTTGGCTTGAACTCTATGTAAGTTCCAAACTTCAAATAAATAGGTGATGCTTTTTTCCAAGGCTTCTGTCATTAGTCCCAGGTTTTCAAATTCTTCGTCGACATTGTAGCCAAGAAAGCAGCTGTGGAGAGGACCACGAAAAATCTGAGAAAATTTTAAGGTTCCAATAATCTCGGGCCTATCTGTCATACGGATAACAAAGCGAATGGCACAACCTTTATTCCAGTCCTGAGTACTGGACCAGATCTTTCTTTGCCAAAACTCTTCTGTATAGTAATCGGCGGGAGGCTGAGGGCTTGTCTCTTGGAGATGGAGCTTATTTTTTAGTTGATAATCGAGAAGCTCCAGTGCATTGCAGTGCTGAAGCGGAGCGAGCTCTAAGCGAGCTGTTGTTAGGCCCTCTGGTCTTGGGATACTAAAGGTGGACAATAGTTAAACCTTGCTGTGATTACTTAGGCATTTTTATGCCATACTGGCCCTCTGTCAATGCTATCGTTAAAGTGAGTTATGGCCAAAAAGAAGTTTATTACTAGTGGTATTGGAAGGTTTGCAAGTCTTGGAAAGTCACTTACCAAGGCCACAGGACATATGGCTTTGGACAAAGTCAAAAGCCAGGTTTCAAAAGTTCAAAAATCAAAAGAAAAGGTTGATGAATGGCATCGCAAAGCGCTGGCTACAAAGGAGCTCGTGCAGAGCATGGGAGAGCTTAAAGGCGCCCTCATGAAGTTAGGCCAAATGATTTCGATAACCGAAGACCTTATTTTACCCCCTGAAATCTCCACTCTTTTCTCTGAGCTCCAAAAAAATGCGCCTGCTATGAGTGAGAAGGAAGTCAATCAAGTGTTCATCGATTCCTTTGGAAAAGGGCCTGAAGAGATTTATGAATATTTTGACCCAGAACCTATGGCAGCAGCTTCAATTGGTCAGGTTCATCGGGCCAAACTCAAAAGTGGGGAAGAAGTTGCGGTAAAAGTCCAATATCCAAAGATCGCAGATGCAATTAAAAGTGATTTTAAGAACTTAGATGCTTTAAAAAAAGTTGTCACAATTCTCTTTCCAAAGACACCTAATATAGACACTTATTTGAAAGAGCTTAAGCGTTCTTTAGAAGACGAATGTGACTATGAGATTGAGAGGGATAATCTGTTATTTTTTAAAGAAAATTGCCAGAGATTCGAAAGTATTGTGATTCCCAAAGTGTATCCAGAGTTTTCAAGTAAGTTCGTACTAACGATGGAGTACTTAGAGGGCGATGACTTTGTTGACACGAAAGACTACTCTCAAGAAGATAAAGATGCTCTTGGGCAGCTTATTTATGACTTTCATAATTTTTGTTTCTATGAATTAGGAACGGTTCACGCTGATCCTCAATATGGGAACTATCTCTTTAAGAAAGATAAGATCATTCTTCTCGACTTTGGAAGTATTCGAAAGTTTCCGGATGAATTCGTGCAAAATTATATCGACCTTCTTATGGCCATTGCTGATAGAGATTTAGAGAAATATAAGAGTGCTCTTTTGAAGTTCGGATTTTTTGAAGAAGAAGATGAGGACTCACTTTTTAGTGATCACTTGCATATGATTCATGACCTTTACAGCCCATTTAATCGTGTAGGTAAGCATAAGGTTCCGGAGAGAAATCCCATGGACCTTTTAAAGGGCTTTGTTGATAAGATTGATCTCAAAGGTCGAAAAAGTCCACGAGAGGAGTTTCTTCTTCTTGATAGAGCACATTTAGGACTTTATACAAAAATTCGTCAATGGAATGCTCAGATAGATTGGGTAGGACCAAAGCTGAAAGGATGGAAGTATCATGAAAAAATTGAGTCTTAGCTTTATTCTTCTTTTGAGTTTCTCTGCTCGGGCCGATGTTGCGACTTTTGGAGGTGGCTGTTTTTGGTGTATGGAACCTCCCTTTGAGAAGCTAGAGGGTGTCAAATCAGTCATTAGTGGTTACATGGGCGGCTCTAAGGCAAATGCTTCTTACAAAAAGGTTTCAAGTGGCAGCACAAGTCATGTTGAAGTTGTTCAAATCGACTTTGATTCTTCAGTTGTAAAGTA
>Ga0136600_1000663_pt1 | contig 18112 bp, 20 predicted proteins | sample AntRauMFilla2698_FD_104634 | JGI IMG/M metagenome (GOLD analysis project Ga0136600, IMG submission 104634) | Saline lake microbial communities from Rauer Islands, Antarctica - Metagenome Filla 2 #698 | ecosystem: Environmental > Aquatic > Non-marine Saline and Alkaline > Saline | place...
GACAAAGAGGATAATCACATAGACGCGAAACTGTAAGGCCTTATCAATGAGCTTAGTGAGCATGATGTCCCCCCTCTGCACTCATTTCTTTATAGCCACCAAACAGCTGGGCTTGAGCGTCGAGAAGAAAGTTTCCCTCTGTCACGACATTATCCCCTACCTTTAGCCCTCTTTTAACCTCCACATACCCTTCTGACTGAAAGCCTGTGAAAACAACTTTCGCCTCATAGACACCTGGGGAAATCTCTAGCCAAACAACTTTTCTCTTACCCGTATCAATAATCGCCGTCTTAGGCACAACCATTGGTTCTCCAGGTAACTTAATAGTAAGAGCAGCGCTACCAACCATTCCTGGTCTAAGCTTGCCTTCCGCATTTTTTAAAGTAGTTCGAATTTTTAAGGTACGAGTTTTCATATCAAGGACTGGACTGACAAAGTCAACATTTCCGCTCCACAGTTCACCTGGGTAGGCGTTAAATTCCAGTTTAACGACTTGACCTAAACCAATAAGCGCTGAATCGTGCTCGTAAACATCAAGCTCTACCCAAAGTGAAGACAGATCAACAAGATTAAAGAAAACCTGCCCCTCCTTAAAGTATTTACCTTGAATAGCGTTCTTTGATTCAACAATACCTGTAACTGGAGAATAGATAGTTATTTCCCGAGGAACCTGACTCTTCTTGGCCCAATCTTCTAATTGAGAGTCCTGAACACCCCATTGCTTTAAGCGCTCACGAGATTGTTTAAAAAGATCCCCAAACTCGCGATTCTTCCTATTAGATAAATAGTTCTTTCTGGCGATAAGGTACTCTTCCCCACCCGTTAAAAGCTTGGGGCTATAGAGTTTGACAACGGCATCACCCTTCTTAATAAGGGAGCCAGTAGATTGAACTAAAACCTCTTCTACTCTCCCTGGGACTCTGGCTGGAATATTTGACTCTTTCTCCTCAGACTTCATAAGACTTCCAAGAAGTCGAATCTTCTTTTCCATCTTCATTGTTGTCACTGAAAAGACGCTGGCCCTAAAGTGTTTTAACTGACGTTTGCGAAGTTTTACTTTTGCTACTGTCTCTTGCGCTTGCTTCTTTTCTAGTAAGGGAGTTCCATCAAGTGGACACTCTCCTGGAACCTTGCTTGTCACTGTAGGGTCACTCTCACAATAATAAAGTGGCTCCTTTGTTTGATTGTCCATTCCAGAATGCTCTGAATGTTCAGACTCATCCCTGTCTATCTCCACCTTGGTTAGACCCATATGACAGATAGGACACTTCCCAGCTTTTTCCTCTCTAATCTGAGGGTGCATAGAACAAGTATAGAAACTCTCAACTTTTGACCAAGTACTTAAGCCAATAAATAGAGTAAAAATTAGAATTAAAGCTTTCATTATAGACTCCCTAATAAGAGATCATCACCTTGGAGAAAGAGGTACTCCACTTTCTTATTTTTTAGTGTGGTATCTAGGTTTACTTTTTTTAGACGCTGATTTTGATACTGTAACTCTGAGTGAAGGAGCTCAAGATAGTCAGCCCCGCCTCTCGCATAAGAGCGAGCGATGACGTCACGTGAACTCGCGGCATATTTTAAGGTTTGTTTATTCAGAATCCTTAATTGATTTTCGAGATCACGAACTTCTAACTCTACTTTCTGCAAGACTCTCGGTTTTGTTAACTTATAGTGACGATAGCTTTTCTCTGCTGCTAGTTTTTTGAGAAGGGCTTGCGACTTATCGGCATACCTCTTACTACTTGTGGGAATGGGGATGGTTATGCTAGCTCCGACAAAATCTCCTAAGCCATCAATACTATTTCTTTTTGTATAATTAATTCCTAATTTAACATCTGGAAGGAGGTTTCTCCTTGCAGCTGAAACTTTTAAGTCTTGAGCTTTCAAGTTATGTTTAAGTTCTTTTTCTCTATAGTCAGACTTATTCTGGCCCTTATTCCAATTATTCAGATAATTCCAAGGCACCGAGCTGCTATTTAGGGTGAGAACTTTTTCACTACCGAGTAAAGATGACAGCTCCTGCTCTAAGCTTTGAAGTAAGAACCTCACATTTCCAAGGTCTGAATCAAGTTGGCTCTTACGCATTTGAATATCCAAGACAGCTTGTTGAGGCAGCTTACCAGTTGCATAAAGCTTCTTTGTAATTTTAAGATTATTTTTAACCCAGGAGAGGTTTTCCTCTAAGATTGACTTTGTTTCTATGAGAAGCTGATTCTTAGCGGCGATTTCCCACAGAGCTCTTGCAAAGCTTCGCTTCAGCTGGATTCCTGCAGCTTTTGTAGATGAAGCATCTTCGAGTTTCGCCTCCCTGAGCCTTCCATACTTTCCTGAAAGAGATAAACTCTGACTTAGGCCGAAACGAATCCCTGTCATCATCGAAGCGTCTCGATTAAGAGTATCTTTGGGGAAATTGACCGCTGCCACGTCTAGCATAGGATCTCCCCATGAACCGGCAGATTCTGACTCTTTACTAATCGAGCTAGCAAGATCTAATCTTGACTCGACCAACTGATGCTTCTCGAGTTTACTTAAAAGAGCTTTAAAGTCTTCGGCCATAACTGAAAATGAACTCAAGACAATAAAAGAAATAATAATATTACGCATTTGTTTACCCAACATAACGTCACCTTTGATGATGAGGTTTTTAATAAAAAAAGAATGTCTGGGTAATTTTTAAATAAGGAATTGATCTTTAAGAAGGTAAAGATTTATTTGAACTTTGTAGCGAAGATAGTTTCTATCTATTTGGGATGGAATTTTTAATGGAATGCTATTTTGAAAATAAGAGAGAACAAACCTCTCCATTACTGGAGTCTCTAATGCCTGTAAATCTTTTGAGCTGCCGTCGTTCTGAATAGAGTTTAAAAAGACAAGGGAGCTATTTTGGTTTTCACCATGAAAGCAAGTTCCACCAAAACTTCCCATGCATTTATCAGACTCTTCTTTATTGCTTTGGCTTTTTTTACCATGGCAACAGTCGTGGCCTGAGGAACTTTGAGACACCTGCTTTTGACTTTCAACTGCTTTTTTAAACTCACAGTGCAGTAAGCAACTCGACGCCTGCACCTGAACAGTAGCAAAGCAAAATAGTGAAAGTAGCAATAAAAATTCTTTCATGGGGCATTAGTATAACATAAATGACACAAAGCCAAGTGGCTGAAATCACATTTTGATATGATCGATATATGTATAAATCATAGCCTAAGCAATACCTGAGCGCTATTATACGCCATGGTCACTATTAGAGTTAAAAAGAGCCTATTCTTAAAAGATGCGAGAGACAAACCTTTTCTCAATCAAATCTTACTTACAACCCTAATCATTATCCCTTTTGGCATGAGTATCTTCTTTCTACTGCCATCAAGCCCTTGGATTTCTTTAATTTACTGGATCACGATAATCTATTTTCTGGGCCCACACCTCCTTATGCTTCATAATGTCTGCCACAGAAGCCCGTGGAAAAAGCCTTATAAAAAATTCTTTGATTACTTTCTCGAAGTTCAAGGACTATTCTTTGGTCTTCCCCCCTCGATCTACTATCACCATCATATAAAGATGCATCACAAAGAAGGTAATGGTCCAAATGACCTAAGCTCCACTGAGCCTTTCGCAAGAGATAGCTTCCTTGGTTGGCTTAAGTACTTCCTTCGTTTTATTTTTCTATGTCCCTTTGAACTCCCCCTCTACTTCGTTAAAGCTGGACGAGAAGACTTCGCTATTAAGGTCACTGGTGGATACATTTTCTTCTATGCATTTATGGTCTGTGCCTATTATTTAAATCCTGCAGCTGCCATCACTGTATTTCTCGTGCCCACTTTAATATGCTGGTTTGGCCTTATGGGCGGCAACTGGGCACAGCACGCCTTCATTGATAATAGTGCACCAGAAAATTCATATAAAAATAGCATCACCGTTGTTGATAGTGTCTACAATAAACGCTGCTTTAATGACGGTTATCATATCGGTCACCACCTAAGTCCTGGCATGCACTGGAGCGAAATGCCTCAGGACTTTGAGAACAATATTGATACTTACTATGAAAACGAGGCCATGGTTTTTAGAAAACTCGACTATCAAATCATCTGGTTTCTACTAATGCTTAAACAATATAAGTTCTTAGCAAAATTCTATGTCCCTCATAATGAAAAAGTCGATCTCGACCAAGTCGTAGCAAGAATAAAAACAAAGCTCATCCCCGTAAAAGTATAAATTTTGCCTCTTAATCCTAGGTTTTAAATAACTTTAGTACTCTGGTAAAATGTCAGCGACGACCACCTTTCAACGCTAAAAGGACTTTTGACTTGAAAGTACTACTTCTTCTTAGTTTTTTCCTACTTCCTTACTTAGTAAACGCTCAGATGGCAACTGGCTCAATTTTCAGAACTATGCGCTCTGAAAACCCTGCTGTAATTTCCGAACGACCAGCTGCAACCTTTGGCGCCATGTTCAAAATGGATAATGTGGAAAAAACACAAGAAACAACTGGGGCGTTAAGCAGCTCCTCCTCCGAAATCTCTATTTCAAACTTCAGCTTCTTCTATGGAGGAAAAGGTGGGAAAGGCGTTACGAGCGAAATTTTTGGTGAAGTTGGCTCCGGTGAAAAAACCGATAACGTTACGACAAGTGGCAGTGATGCTAACCAAAAAACTGAATCCGACCTTACCATGATTAGTGCATCCATTGGATTTCTCAAATACTTTGGTTTCGGTGTTATGAAGGTATCCAACGAAAATGTTCAAACAGGTGCTACCACAAATACTTCTACAACAGACCTCATGATTTACACAGGTGGTCTAAAGTTTAATCTCGGAGTTGATATTGGCTTCTTTTATCAACACGCTCCATTAGACTCCGCCGGTGGACCTGAGATTGACATGTCTCGCGTTGGTTTTGGTGTTGGCTATAAGAACAAGAAAAATACTTTTCATATTGAGATGGCGTATATCATGAACCTAGAAGATGAGAGGGAAGAATTAGGTGGCGGCACTGGAGCAGGTCAAAATGTCGCCATTAATAGCCCTGCAAAGGTTATGGGCACTCTTGAATTTAAACTTGGGGCCATCTCGCTTGGTGTAACATCGAATTACTACATCGAAGGTTACTTCGACTTTAATAATCTTATGTACTACACAATGGTTATGGCGAATAACAAAGAAAACCGCCTTGAAAATACCTTTAACTTTTCACTCGGAGCCGAAAAAGGTCACTCCTTTAGCGGCGGAGTCACTATTGCGACTGTAGAAAGTAATGAATCCCCCCCTACACTACTCAGTGGCGCGAAGTATAAAACAACAACTGATATTCTCGGTTTTAATGTCAGCTATTCTTATGCCTTCTAGCATAGTAATTAAAAAACTACAGAAAAAAAAATGATTCCTATCACATACAAAAATCCGGCCTCCTTATAAATTCAAAGACAACCTGGGAGGTGTTATGAAAACGAATGAAGGAAATTTTGATCGTGTTGTAAGAGTGGTCATAGGAGCAGGGATTCTCTCATTGGCATTTATGGGTCCACAAACTATCTGGGGTTATCTTGGAGCTATCCCGTTGGTAACAGGTCTTGTCGGTTGGTGCCCCTTCTACAATCTCTTTGGAATCGGTACCCATCAGCTAGAGAGGCATTAAATCTCCATGTTTTCAATACGAGAGAGTGGAAGAGCTCAAGCTTTTCCACTCTTCAAAAGTTTTAAAAAGTACCAAAGTTCAATGCGACTCCGTAAGCAAACCCAGAGAGTTTATCATTACTCATTCCCGGAAGATCCACCCCAGAGACACCTCGATAACTGGCCGTAATAGCTGTCCTAAAATTCTTTGTAAATTCATATTGTGCACTTACCTCTGGCTCCGCAACATAGATACCATCGTTTCCTGAGAGATTATCATTAAAGTCAAAGAATCCCCCTCCAACAAGGAGGCCAGCCGTCAGCGCGACTTTATCAATAGGAACATAGATATAGTCTAAAGTTAAACCACCATAAGCAAGTTCAAGGTTTTGAGTATAAGCGGGAAAATCGACATTATTTGCTAGAACATAGCCAGCGCCACCTAGAGCAAAGGAGTGATTCATAATCCATGCACCACGCGCACCAGTTAAGACAGCATCTGTTCCATTCAATCTTGTCATTTTAAAAGCAGGTGCCCCGTAACCTCCGTTTTCCATGGAGTCCACATCCATAAAACCCTCATCTGATTCCATCATTTCCTGGGCATATGAAGAAACAGAAGATGTTGATATAAGAGTAATAAAAATAAGTAAGCACTTTAAACTTTTCATAGATTTCTCTCCTTGATATTACGGATTATAGTTTCGATAAAATTAATATCGCAAAGAACCTAAACCTTTAATGATAATTTCAAGCCATTAAAATGACCCTACTCACTTTATAGGGGAACGTCGTTTTGAGAATAACTCTTCTCACTTCCTTCCTCATTCATTCTACTTCTCATCTTAGCCATATATTCTTTCATTCTCTTCATTTGTTCTTTCCAAAGCTTATCTCTTTTCACAGGACTCTTCTCCTTAATTAATTGGCTCATCATTAACTCCATCTCCTGTATTTCCTTATCCCTCTTCATCATCTTCATGCTCATTTTCTTTTGTTTCATCATTCGATGCTTCCTAGGGTGGTGGTTACCATGCCTAGAGCCAGAACCACAGTTAGGTAAGACTGCTAAAAGTAAAAAAGGAAATAAAACAGAAAACTTCTTAACCAATTTCATAAAGACCTCCATAGTTTTATTTTATAACTAAAGGAAAGTGGGCTTTAATTAAATGACCTTAATAAGAAACGAGGGTGACTTTGCTAAAATTATTATTGAACACAAAAGGATATTGATCAAAGGCATACCATTTAATATTCAACTTAGAATATTAAGTGACTAAGGTCATTTCCAATTCTAGCCCAACAATAGGATAAAAATATTTGAATAAAACAGAATTCATCGAGGCGGCAAGAGCTTCTAGGAGCTATAAATGGACTTTAATTTTTCAAATTCTATTTTTAATAAATTAAAAAACCTAAACATTTGGTATGTCCTCTTTATTATATGGTCTGTGATTATTATTAGTAATCTTTGGTTTGCGCAATCTCAGGTAAAGCAAATTCCCTATAGTGAATTTCAAAATTTATTAGAAAGTAATAAACTATCTAAAGTAGTTCTTAAGGGCGACTCAATTGTCTCTGAGCTAAGTTCAACAACAGCTAAACCAAAGTTTGTCTCAACTATAAAGGTAGAACCAATTGTTGCTAAGGAACTTCAAAGGGCCGGAGTAAAGTATGAAAGTCAGATTGAAAACACATATTTAAAGTCCGCTCTATCTTGGATCTTGCCTCTTTTTATATTCTTCATTATTTGGAACTATATTACCAAAAAGGCCGTTAAGCAGATGGGCGGCCTAAAGGGCGGCTTTATGTCTGTTGGTAAGAGTAAGGCAAAGATTTATGTGGAAAGTGATACCAAAGTCACCTTTGCCGATGTGGCAGGCGCAGATGACGCCAAACTTGAACTGGTCGAGTTGATAGACTTTTTGAAAAACCCTGATAAATTTGCAAAGTTTGGTAGTCGCATGCCCAAAGGCGTACTTCTTGTTGGTCCCCCTGGAACTGGTAAGACCCTTATTGCCCGGGCGATTGCAGGTGAAGCTGGCGTTCCTTTTTTCTCTACCAACGGCGCAGAGTTTGTAGAAATGTTTGTTGGTGTTGGAGCATCCCGCGTACGAGACCTCTTTGAACAGGCAAGGGAAAAAGCCCCCTGTATTGTCTTCATAGATGAGCTAGACGCCTTAGGCCGCGCGAGGTTTTCAGCGGGCGGCCACGGGAATGATGAAAAAGAGCAAACCTTAAACCAACTCCTCGCCGAGCTCGACGGTTTCGACCCAAGTTCGGGAATCATTCTTTTGGCAGCCACGAATAGACCAGAGATCCTTGACCCCGCTTTGTTGCGCTCTGGTCGCTTTGACCGCCAGGTACTTGTTGATAAGCCTGATAAAGAAGGAAGATTAGAAATTCTCAACCTTTACACATTGAAGACGAAACTTGATCAAAGTATTAATATCGATAATATTGCTTCTTTAACATCTGGTTTTACGGGGGCAGACCTTGCCAACCTTGTAAACGAAGCCTCTTTGGTTGCCGTTCGAAGGGGCGCAGAACTTATTACCGAATCTCATTTTACCGAAGCGATTGAAAGAATGGTTGCCGGGCTCGAAAAGAAAAATCGCTTAATAAATCCTTTTGAAAAAAATGTTGTTGCTCATCATGAAATCGGCCACGTCCTCGTTTCTCGGGCACTACAAATTAATGATGCCGTTCACAAGGTCTCTATTATACCGAGAGGAATTGGCTCCTTAGGCTATACAATCCAACGCCCTACTGACGATCGCTTCCTTATGACTAAAAAAGAGCTGGAAAGTAAGATGGCAACCCTCTTAGCTGGTCGTGAGGCCGAGTCCATTATCTTTAACCATACCTCTACTGGCTCTGCTGATGACCTTGATAAGGCAACAGAGATAGCATGGAGTGCCATAACTCGCTATGGAATGGATGAAAAACTTGGATTTGTTGTTTATGACAAAACACAATCTACTTTTTTGGGAGAAACGACTCAAACATTTAAAACGAGATTCTATAGCGATGAAACCTCTCGAGAAATTGATTGTGCTGTCAAAGACCTCCTTCAAAAGGCAAGTGAAAGTGCCAGACATATCCTAAATCAAAACCTTGAACTCTTAAAACAAGTAGCGAAACTACTTATTGAAAAAGAAACACTGACAGAGAAAGAACTGCAGCCCTTTTTTGTCAAAATGAAAAGTAGCAACCTGAAGGTCGGATAATGGAAGCGGAGTCCATAGAATCAAATATAGGAAGAGTCATCTCAATACGAGGAAGTGTTGTCGATATAAGCTTTAATAAGAAACTCCCCGCTATCTTCACCCTACTTAAGGTAAAAGGGAAAGATATCTCAACAGAGGTGCTTGGCCATGTTGATGCTTTTACAGTGCGCTCAATAGCCTTAACACCAACTCAAGGTCTTACCCGTCAAGACAAAGTCATCGATACTGAGGGCCCCCTCAAAGCACCAATTGGAGAATCGATCCTTTCTCGAATGTTCAATGTCTTTGGCAAGTCCATAGATAATAAGGAACCGCCTAAAGATATAGATTGGAAATCTGTTCACAATTCTCCACCTTCACTAATACGTCGTTCTTCACAATCCGAAATCTTCGAAACAGGAATTAAAGTTATTGATGTGCTCCTTCCCCTAGAGCGGGGTGGTAAGGCGGGCTTATTTGGCGGTGCGGGAGTCGGAAAAACAGTTCTCCTTACTGAGATAATTCATAACATGATTAACAAACAAAAGGGCGTTAGCATCTTCTGTGGAATTGGTGAGAGGTGTCGAGAAGGAGAAGAGCTTTATCGTGAAATGAAAGAGGCAGGGGTTTTATCTAATATGGTCATGGTTTTTGGTCAAATGAATGAACCTCCAGGTAGTCGCTTTCGCGTAGGACTTACAGCTCTAACTATGGCCGAGTACTTCAGAGATGTTGAGCATAAAGATGTCCTTCTTTTGATTGATAATATTTTTCGCTTTATACAAGCAGGTATGGAAGTTTCCGGACTCATGGGTCAGATGCCATCACGATTAGGTTATCAACCAACATTAGGCACTGAGCTCGCGTCCTTAGAAGAACGTATCGCCAATACTGACGCTGGTGCCATTACATCTATACAAGCTGTTTATATTCCAGCGGATGATTTAACAGACCCTGCAGCTGTTCATACATTTTCCCATCTTTCCACATCTGTCGTACTGTCGCGAAAAAGGGCCAGTGAGGGTCTTTTCCCCGCAGTAGACCTCCTTCAATCAAGTTCAAAAATGGCGACACCAGGTATTGTAGGGAATAGACATTACCATATTGCTCAGGAAATTAAGAAAACCCTCGCGAGATATGAAGACCTAAAAGACATTATAGCAATGTTAGGTCTAGAGCAGCTTGCCCAAGACGATAGAAATATAGTTGCCAGAGCAAGAAGACTTGAACGATTTCTTACCCAACCATTTTTTACGACAGAAAAGTATAGTGGAATAAAAGGAAAGCTAGTACCCCTTGAAGGATCACTGAGTGGTTGTGAACGCATTTTAAACGATGAATTTAAAGACTACCCAGAGAGTTCTCTGTATATGATAGTAGAAATAAGTGAAGCAGCAAATGTCTCTTAAAGTGTTGACACCTTCAGGAGTATTTTTACATATCGACAATGTAAAAACTATTGTTGCCCAGGCAAAAGGTGGTTCTTTTGGATTACTCCCCAATAGGCTTGACTGTGTTGCTGCTCTTAACCCGGGAATATTAAGTTATCAATTAGAAGATCAAATTGAAAAATATATTGCCGTTGATGAAGGTACTCTTGTCAAAACGGGACCTGACGTAGCGATATCAGTCCGAAATGCCATAAAAGGCGCCCTACTTGAAAATCTAAAAGGATTAGTGAAAGGGGAGTTTTTAAAAATAGATAAACAGGAGCGAACTCTACGCTTAGTCATGGCAAAAATGGAGAGCAGTTTTCTTCAAAGATTTTCGGAGATGCGTCGTGAGTGAAAACGATTCGCCTTCTCAATTTATAAAGAATGTTGAAGAACAGTCCAAACGAAAACTTTCTTCAAAGAAACACCCCGATAATGTTTGGTTTGGATTGGGTATGATGGGTCTTATCGGTTGGTCAATCATCGTACCAACCCTACTAGGGGCCGTTATAGGTAGTTGGTTGGATAAGAACCATACGAATAGTAAATCTTGGACCCTTGCACTCATTGTAGGTGGTTTATCCATTGGCTGTTTGAATGCATGGCACTGGATGAGTCGGCAGCACCAGAACATAAGAGACCAGCAAGGAAATGATGACGATGGAAATTAAAGAGAGTTTTATCGTTCTTATATATGGTCTTTTATTAGGATCAATCTTTTTTACTGGTCTATGGTGGACTGTCCAAATAATGCCAAAAACGAAATCCCCTGCCTTACTCTTTATCATGAGCTTTATCCTTAGGATGACAATTCTTATTGCCGCTTTTTTTCTCATTACAAATTATAGTCATCAGAAGCTTTGGAGTGACTTAGTTATTTGTTTAATAGGATTTATTATTGGACGTTTTGTCGTATCAAAGGTGGTTATGATAAGAGGAGAGCTGAATTATGGAACTTAGTCCTGATAGCTCCATCTACTTTCAGTATAGGTTCCTTAAACTCAACTCAACTATTGTGACTACCTGGGGTCTCATGCTATTTTTGGTAACCGGCTCAAGAATAATTATAAGCAGGATGTCTAGAGGCATTGAGCGCACGAAATGGCAGAACCTTTTAGAAATTATTATTTCAAATATAGAGAAACAGATAGAAGAGGTTGGCCTTGAAAAACCTCGCAAGTATATTAGTTTCTTAGGCACTCTATTCCTCTTGATCGCTATATCAACTCTATTTACCATTATTCCTGGGTATGAAACACCAACAGGCTCTCTATCAACAACTACCGCACTCGCTCTTTGTGTCTTTATTGCGGTACCTTTTTATGGAATTTTGGAGTTAGGTTTCCTCCCTTATCTGAAGTCTTATATGTTACCCACTTTTATCATGCTGCCATTTAATATTATCAGTGAGGTTTCAAGAACCCTGGCCTTAGCTGTTCGTTTGTTTGGAAATATGATGAGTGGTTCAATGATTATAGGCATTTTACTTTCAGTAACACCTTATATCTTTCCCATTCTTATGACGGCCTTGGGTCTTCTGACTGGAATGGTTCAAGCTTATATTTTTAGTATTCTAGGAGCGGTTTACATAGCCGCCGCCACCAAAGTGAATAGGAGTCAAAATGGATAATGCAGCCACAATTGCAGTAGTATCAATAATAGTCGCGGGCAGCGCCACAGGCCTTGGGGCCATTGGCCCTGCCATTGCGGAAGGAAGAGCGGTGGCAGCAGCACTAAGCTCCTTGGCCCAACAACCAGATGCTTCATCCACAATTACTCGTACTTTGTTCGTAGGTCTTGCCATGATTGAATCAACCGCCATTTATTGTCTGGTTGTTTCAATGATTTTGATCTTTGCTAATCCCTTTTGGGATTTCTATATGTCACAAGTAGTGGGAAAGTAAGACTATGCTTATTGATTGGTTTACCGTTGTGGCCCAGGCGATTAACTTTCTTGTCTTAGTATACCTGATGAGTCGTTTTCTTTATAAGCCTATTCTTGCTGCAATCGATGAACGGGAACTTATTATTACGACTAAAGTTAATAAGGCTGAGCAGATGGAAGTTGCAGCAGACAAAATAAAAGATGAATTAAATAAAAAAATTAACGACTTTAATAATCAAAAACAAAAGCGCTACTCAGATATGAATATTGAAATTGATTCAGCACGAGTTAAGCTTTTAGATGAGACAAGAGAAGAGGTAGAAGTATCAAGAATCAAATGGAGAAATAATTTAAATGCTGAAGTTGCTCAATTTCAGCAAAACTTTATTTTGGAAACTCATAGAGAAGCTCTGACATTAGCAAATAAGACACTCCATGACCTAGCTGATATCCAATTGGAGTCCCATTTTGTTAAGGTTTTTGTGAAAAAGCTCACAAACCTTGCCCCAGAGAAGAGAGAAGAATTGAAAGAAGAGTTTAAAGGAAATCTTAAAGCTCCAATAAAGGATGCCTTAATTAACAGTGCGTATGAGCTTACTTCATTACAAATTAAAGCTATTAGGGATGCTCTTAATGAAAGCCTAGAAACAGAAGTTGATTTTAGGGTGAATGTAAAACCGCAAATAACATGTGGCATAGAACTATTATTAAACGGAAAAAAGTTGGTCTGGAGTACTGAAGGTTACTTAGAGACCCTTGCGAGTGAAATGAATAAATTCTTGAAGGATAAGGGACAAGTAGAACGTATTGATTACACAAGGCTTCAGTGAAAGAGGATATCAACTTCTTACAAGATACTTTTAGTCATGCTATTTCAGTTTTTAATGAGGTAACCACCAATTTTTCTTCACAGATTGAATTCAAAGAAGTTGGAACCATAATCAGCATAACCACAGGAATAGCTAAAGTATCAGGACTTCCGGGCGTTGGTTTTGAAGAACTCCTCTCTTTTCCAGGCGAAGTCCTTGGAATTGCATTTAATTTGGATATAGATGAAGTTGGAGTTGTTCTCTTAGGAGACTACTGGCACCTAAAAGCGGGTGACGAAGTTAGACGAACAAACAGGGTCATGGATGTTGCTGTAGGTATGGAATTACAAGGAAGAGTGATTGATCCTCTAGGCCGCCCTCTCGATGGGAAAGGTCCCCTGAAAGAAGGAAAGCGCTTACCCATTGAAAGAAAAGCAACCCCCATAATGGAGCGCTCACCTGTAACAACTCCACTTCAAACAGGAATAAAGGTCATCGATGCTCTTATTCCTATAGGTCGTGGTCAACGAGAACTTATTTTAGGAGATCGCCATACAGGAAAGACAACTATAGCAATTGACACAATTCTTAATCAGAAAGATCAAAATGTTTTGTGTATTTACTGCGCCATTGGGCAGAGAGCATCTGCAACAGCAAAAGTTATTTCAACCTTAAGAGAAAAGGGGGCCATGGAATATACGATCGTTGTTGTAACTGAAGGCAATGATCCTCCAGGGCTTAGTTATATCGCCCCCTATGCCGCCACAACAATCGCTGAATATTTCATGGAAAATTCACGAGACGTGCTAATCGTCTATGACGACCTAACTCAACATGCTCGTGCCTATCGAGAACTCTCTCTACTTCTTCGCCGTCCTCCTGGTAGAGAGGCATTTCCTGGAGATATTTTCTATATCCATTCAAGACTCTTGGAGCGTTCGACCCACCTGTGCGATCGATTAGGTGGCGGCTCCCTCACTGCGTTGCCGATTATTGAAACGGAAGCACAAAACATTTCTGCCTACATTCCAACTAATCTCATCTCCATTACGGATGGTCAGATCTACCTCTCTCCCTCCCTCTTTGAGTTAGGTATCCTACCCGCAATTGATGTTGGAAAATCTGTTTCACGCGTTGGAGGTAAAGCACAACACTTTGCCTACCGCGAAGTCACGGCCAACCTTAAGCTATCCTATGCTCAATACGAGGAACTTGAAACATTTGCTCGTTTTGGCGCTAGACTTGATGAAAATTCACGTCAAGTTATACATCATGGAAAGCGAATCAGGCTATGCCTCCAACAAAATGAATTCACTCCGACTCATGTACTTGGTCAAATTATCATCCTAATGGCCTTGACTGAAAAAGTATTTGATAAAGTTCCTTTAGAGAATGTTAAGGATGCTCAGGAAGCTCTCGTTTTGGCAACAAACAAGATTTCAATAAAGGCAAAGGATAATATCAAGAATAATAAAGGCTTGAGCTCAGAGCAGAAAAAAGAAATCCTTGAAATTGCTGTAAAAGAATTATCAACCTTCTTTAAAGAAACCCAATAGATAGCGAGATGTGAGGTCATGGCTCAAAAGATAGTAAGCCTACGTAAGAAGATAAATATTGCTGGAGATCTTCAATCTGTCGTGAGGACAATGAAGGCGATGGCCGCATCAAATATTGGTCAGTATGAAAGCTCCTTGAAGGCCCTTGGTGATTATAACCGAACTGTAGAGCTAGGCCTTGGAGCATGTTTCCGTCAACAAAAGAATATCGTCACAGAAATCAATTCAAAAAGTCGTTTCGATAACGGTATCAATAATGTTGTGATTTTTGGCACCGATCAAGGATTAGTTGGTCAATTTAACGATGTTATCAGTCAATATACATTCAAGGCCATTCAAAACCTGCCTGGTGATACTCGATTCTGGTCCGTTGGAGAGCGGGTGCATTCAAGACTACTTGATGGTGGCCTTAAAGTGGAAAAAATATTTCCTTTACCAAAGTCTATCAAAGCAATAACACCACTCGTTGGTAAGATTCTTGTCGAAACTGTGGCCAATAATGAAGTGGATGCTGAAATTCATGTCGCTAAAACCAGTCTGCACCTTATTTATAATCAAAGAAAAACCGAGACACTCTATGAGCCAGTTCATAAAATCATTCTCCCTCTTGATAACCATTGGCAACGACAGCTAGCTCATCAGCCATGGCCTAAAGCTCGTTACGCAGAGGTGATAGGACCTAGCCGGTCAACCTTAGGGGTTTTTATTCGGGAATACCTCTTTGTTTCCCTTTTTGCTGCATGCACAGAGTCTTTGGCCAGTGAGAATACAAGTCGACTGGTGGCAATGGAAAGGGCCGATAAGAATATAGAAGAGCTGCTTACCAAACTCAGTGGAGTTTTTAATCAATTAAGGCAAACAAGTATTGATGAAGAGTTATTTGATATTATCTCGGGCTATGATAATTAAAAGAACTCAGCGATGAGAGATCTCACCATCGACCAAGTAAATCTCTCGATCGGCCATTGATGAAAAGTCCTCTTCATGGGTAACAAGACAGACTGTTGTTCCCTCTTCTTTATTTACTTTTTTGAGTATTTTCATCACTGTCTGAGCATTTTCACTATCGAGGTTTCCCGTTGGTTCGTCAGCAAATAAATACTTAGGATTCATGATGAGAGCACGCGCAATCGCCACCCTCTGTTGCTCCCCTCCTGACATTTGAGAAGGTGTCTTATGAGCAACGCTAGTTACACTCATAAGATCTAAAAGCTCAAAGGCCCTCGCTTCATATTCCCCTTCCTTTCCTAAATTCCTTGGAGGAAGAAGTATATTCTCAAGGGCAGTTAATTCGGATAATAAGTAGTGAAATTGAAAAATAAAGCCAACATGGAGATTTCGAAACTCATGAATACGATCACTAGGCATCTTAGAGATGTCTTCCCCCATAATTAAACATCTTCCCTGGCTAGGGAGGTCTAGTGAGCTAATAATGTAAAGAAGAGTACTCTTACCCGAGCCTGAACGCCCAGAAATAGCAACAAACTCTCCTGAATTGATCGTCAGGGAAATATTATTTAAAACTCTTTGAGGTGGCTCTCCAAACTCCTTGTTGATATTTTCACAAATAATCATGACCGCCCTCTTATTATATCTATTGGAGTCATCTTACTCGCAGAAAGAGCTGGAATAAAACTCGCAATAAGAGAAGCAAGTATCGCAGCGACGAAGCCAGTAGTATAAATGGATATATCGTAACTAACAAAGAGGTGGTTACTGGTGCCGAGCTCAAAGCCCAAATCGATAGATTCGACAAGTAGAGAAATACCAAGGCCCATCAATAAACCGAGGATACCTCCTGATAGACCTAAGAAAACACCTTGATAGAGAATGAGCTCCAAAATCCTCTTGGGTCCATAGCCAATAGAGCGCAGGATAGCGATTTCCTTTTGTTTTTGATTAATCATAATAGAGAGAACATTATAAATGCCAAAGGCCGCAACGATAAGAATAGAGAACATAATAAAGTAGCGAACAAAGTCCTGCATTTTTATCATTTCCATAAACATCTTACTGGCACTTTTCCAGTCCTGAACCTTATCTTTGGTGTACATTGACCAAAGGCTCGCTAATTCTTCTGACTTATTAATATCTAGTAGCGAAACGCCAATCTCAGTAACTCGCCCAGGCGTTTTGTTTATTTTTTGAACATCAGAAAGATGAGCAAAGGCGAGAGAGCGATCCGTTCGATCATCCCCAAACTTAGAGATTCCAACAATCTTAAAGGGCGTGACATCGTTATTTCCAGTAATGACATCCAAAAATTGCCCTAAGCGTACCCCAAGGTCTTTTGACACTCCTATACCTATGACAATTTTATTTCCACCACTCGAAAGATCCTCAAAACTACCATCGACAATATAATCCTTAATCTCACTAATTCTTAATTGCTTAATTGGCAATGAACCCACAAGAGAGACATTTGTTTTGATTGGTCCCTTACGCAAAATGGTCGTGATCGTGAGTCTTGGTGAGAAATCAAAGACATTCACATCGTGCGATAGACGCTGGACCCAGCCCTGGTAATTTTCTAACTTTGACTCATCTCTTTTTCCGGACGGTGGACTGAACCAATGAACAAAGGAAGATTCTCCAAAGAATCTTTCTTGTATCGTATCCTTTTCAATAATATTATCAGAGCCCTTTATAATGATGTGGGCCGTATTATTTAAAAGGGCATTGGTCATATATTCTCTAAAGCCCAACTGAATAGCCGATATGGCAATAAACAGCATGGTTCCCAGGCTAATGCCAAGTAAGATGAGTAACGTTTGCTTCTTCTTAGAAAAGAGCTGCTTCATCGCAAGATAGAGCATCTCTAATGACCCTTTACAATTAATTGATCATCAACCAATATGTCGCCTTCGAGCAACTCAGCCCACGCTCCATCCGTATGACCAATTTTTATTTCAACTTTTTTCTTCTTTTCATTTCGATACCTCAGAACCCTTCCTTCAGATATCGACCGCACAGGAATCAAGAGTACGTCCTTTTTACTACCGATACGGATCACAACATCAGCCGTCATACCAGGTAGAATATTCTTGGTGAATTCACCTGCTTCAATACGGGCAATAAACTCTCCGTCCTTTGGGTATATATTACTCACAGCTCCTGATAATTTCATCCCTGTTAAGCTCTCAAATATAATCTGAGCGGCCTGACCTCTTTTAACTTTTAAGGCCGCATCCTGCTCTAAAGAAACTTCTATATACAGTTTATTTAAATTTTCCATTCTTAAAATAACTGCTTGAGGAAGGGCAATCTCCCCATCCCGATAATTAACACTGGTAACAGTGCCATCAAAGGGTGCCTTAAATTGAATTCCATCCTCAAACTTAATCATTACTTTTGCCTTATTGATGAAGTCCCCTTCCTTGACGAAAACCTTATCAATATTATTCATGACGCCAATTTTGAGATCATAGACTTGATCAGATTCAACTTTACCTAGGCCGTAAATAGCTTCCTCGACATCTCCCTTTTTAATAGTGAGGTAGAGCACATTACTTCTCTTATAAATACCAAAGCTAATCACAATTAAAACGAAGAGAAGGATAACGGAAGAGAGAATAGTATATTTTTTCAATTGAGCCTCTTGTTTACAAAGA
>Ga0136600_1000666_pt1 | contig 18075 bp, 17 predicted proteins | sample AntRauMFilla2698_FD_104634 | JGI IMG/M metagenome (GOLD analysis project Ga0136600, IMG submission 104634) | Saline lake microbial communities from Rauer Islands, Antarctica - Metagenome Filla 2 #698 | ecosystem: Environmental > Aquatic > Non-marine Saline and Alkaline > Saline | place...
CGTAAGGTAATGGCGGCAATCCTCGCGCACCGCGAGGTGGCGCCACTGCTATCGGATGAGCATTTCTCGGTCGACGGCACACTTATCAAGGCTTGGGCCTCGATGAAGAGTTTCCAGCCAAAGGTGGAGGGCTCCCCGCACGATGACAAGGAGCCGGGTGATCCGCCAACACCTTCCATCGACCCTGACACTCAAACCGAGCCATTCTCTATGCAAATGCACGTGCGCAAAAACCGGAACGCTGGTCAGGCAAAACCCGCAACTGGCAACCCGCCGGTCCTGTCTGGCTTAATCCTGAAACCGAAATCAGCGTCCCTGAAATCAGAGACGCTGCATGAAATCGGCGGACAACACCTTTGACAAACACCGCTGACCAGAAACTGAAGTGGCTTCTGAGGGAGCTTATTTTTTGTAGTAGATTCAGATGCTGTCATTTTTCGAACTTTCTATTCCTGACGCCGTCGCTGTCGGATTGGTGTGAAATCCCATTAGGATTGGTAAAGTGGATGGGTCGTGCCGAGGAGTTTCTCTGACATCAATGCTGCAAAGGTCGACCTTCGAGCACCTCTGCACGCCGCAGCATGCGAACGACGTCTCTTAAACTGACTTCGGGCTTGCGCCCTCGCATTGATTTCTCAATGATCTGTTCAATGACTTCCACTGAAGTTTCCGTCAGCTTTCTTTGAGCAGCCTGTTACGTCGGCGGCAGCGGATTATCAGCATTATCGAAGGTCCCGGTCACGCAATACCGGCAGCCTCAAGGATTGCAGTATTCAGGATCTCGCCGGGGAGGTCGGTGCGCTTGCGAACGACGAGGCGGCACGCATCCGATCCGTGCACTTTTTCGAATCGTGCATCGTCGGTCGCTACGCTTGGACAGACGGGGAACCGGAGTTCCAGGTGATCCCCTGCGATTAGGAGCAGGCAGAAAGTGTTCCCACCACTGGTCTCGGTTTGGTAGCCGAGAGTGTCGTCGGAAACGGTTTGTTCCAACGCTTCCGGAACAATCTGCATGATCGTGTCCTGAAGTGTCTTCTTAAGTGCATTGCGTTCTTCTTCAGGGAACATCTTGGCCTTTCCGCGCTTGCTTGGCTGCGCACTATCAATTTTTCCATAAGTTTTGAGTAGCAAACTCGATCACGTTACCCACCGGATCCCGGAAGTAGAGACTAATCTCTCCGGACGGCCAGTTCACTGTGCTTTCAACGGGAGTATCTTTACCTTTGAGACGTCGCGCCCAAAAACTGCATCTCGGCCTGATTGACGGAGAAAGCTACGTGAACTTCTGGCCTTCCGATATGGGCCGATTGTGTTGAAAAACTCTCGTACAGCGCGCTGGAGCCAAATTTGGGAGAACAGAATTCCGAACTGCTCGTATTTAGACGGAGTTACAGGGCGAAATCAGCTCGTCGGAGAACGGTTTCCCACATTCCCGAAGTTTGCGGTTGCAGCAAAGAGTTTTTCAACACAATCGGCCGGGATTGTGCCGCCCTCCAATTCAATTGCCTGGCCGTCCGTTCCGGCATCGAATAGCAACAGGAAGTTCTGATCCGTCACCAGATGCACTTTCATGCGTCTATCTCCATGTACCAGCGGAAGGTTGAGGACCGACGCGTAGAAATCGGATGCCACTTCGAGGTCGTCGGCATATATAACCGCCTCCAGAACCGCCTTTTGACGAATTTCCATTGTTTTGGCCAATTTCTGACACCCCCCTTTTTCAGAGCAGACTGCTTCAGTTGCCTTCAATTTCGGTTGCGTCCTGAGTATCTTCTTCGGGGACCAACGGTGTCTGCGTCAACAGCAGACCACCGATCACGAAGATCACGATGGCGATGGCCACGATGTAGAATACCGAACGGTGTCGACGTTCTTGCTTTTTGATATTTGTATCAGGGGGCGACATTCCTTAGCTCCTTCTGTTTTCTGGCATCGCGCCTTGCTTGCGGTCGAGAATTCTTGGATTTCTTGTCAACATATGTCACCAGCGAAATTTTCTTCATAAAAGCCGTGTCGACGAACGCTGGTGCCACCGCAAACTACTGCGCTGTCGTAAATTGTATTGTCTGAACCTGCCAACCATCGTGTGCTTGTTCGAAATTCGTTTAATATCCTAGCCGAACATTGCGCGTGATGCCAACCATTCAATGGGAAAATAGGCGTAATCGAGTGAGCACATGGTGAAAGGTACACTGCCGAAGGTTGGACCTCTCGACAGCTTCAAATGTGCTATTCTCTGTGTGGCCTTCAAGAGTGTACATCTTGAGCTTTAATGGAGACTGGGGTTCAATAATGGCGCCTTCGAAAACCTCTCGTTTGCCTCGAATGGCGTCTCCGTCCGAAGCGCGCTCCAACCACGCCTGAAACATCTCAATGCGTGGCAGAAATTCCAGCTCACCACCGTTCAAGATTGAAAGTGCATCCGGGAAGTGCCTCTGGCGTTCTTCCCACGCTGAATTCTCCTTTGTAATTTCACGCATGAGAATTTCTCTCATCTGTTTCTGTCGATCCCTCTACTTACGATGCCACGCTGCTTGTAATATTACCGTTTATCGGGACTTCGTTGTCCCGATAAAGCGCGCTGCGCTTCCAAGCATTTGTCTCAGGTAGACCCAGCAGACCTTGGCCACTGTTTGGGAATGAGCCGGTTGAAAATGCGATTGCCACTGGCATCAGCATTGCAGACGTAATGTGAATCAGGCGGCTGACTTATTGACGCCGCCATTCATGGCTATCTGCGTCATATGCCGATCACCGTCGTAGGTATTGTCCAGCAGCGTCTGAAGCTGTGCAGCCTCCTCGTCCTTACCGATGCGGTTTGCAAAGGCCACAAGACACCCGTACCCAGCCAGTGCATAATGCACCATGCGCTGATACTGGGTGATGATCATAGCGTCGCGCACATCATCGTCGCCAAATTCAGCATTTAGTACGTGGGCATGTGCCTCGGCCACAAGCCCCTCCATACCCTTGCAGTGCTCACCAGTTGGGTTGATGTCATGCTCTGCGCAGAGTGATTTGAGGGCGTCGAGTCCGTCGCTGATGCCCTGGGCACCGGCAATCAGAGCCTCGCTCAGTTCCTTGTTGCTGGCGGCACGACCCAATTTTGTCGTGATGTCGAGCGATTGTGCGCATGCGCTGTGAAGATCTTGAAGCTGATCGTGATAAACGTCGTGCAATGTGTTCATTGTCATTCTTCTTCTCCTTTGAGCGGATATGGAAGTAATTCCTGAACAAACGCGGGCCGATAAGGCAATATCAGTCCAAGTTTGAGCATGAAAAAGCTTGGAAGCGGCTTCAGTCGTCAAGAATGAAAGTCACGGCCAAGTTTACCTTAAATTCGGTAACCTTACCTCCGTCTATCATAACGTTTTGATCCTTCACCCAAGCGCTTTTGATGCCCCGCAAGCTCTTCGATGCTCGCTCAATACCCTGCTTCGTCGCATCGTCAAAGCTGTTTGGTGAGGTTGCGGAAATCTCGGTTACACGTGCAATGGACATGGTGTTCTCCTCTAAATTGCTTACACTGACCCAACGCGCAGACGACGCACAGGTTCCAGAGACAATATGCCTCACCAACACCTTATGCGGCTTTGTCAGGTTGTTGACGCTGCCCAGTCTCAAGCATAGCGACTGCTGATGTTCAGCCAAGTTTCACAACTCCGCCTGAAGGGTCACCGGTTTCCCCGGTCCATCATCTCGTACGCTGTCTGGGCATATCATCGTTTTGCTCTGAGCCGCGGCGCGACGTCGAGGATCTGCTGGCTGAGCGGGGCGTTATCGTCTCCTATGAAAGTATCCAGGTGTGGTGTCAAAGGTTCGGTACCCAGATCGCAGCCGGGATCCGGCGCGACCGTCGTGCACCCGTCGAGAAATGGCACCTGGACAAAGTTATGATTTTGATCCGGGGCAAGAAGCACTGGCTTTGGCGTGCCGTTGAAGCGAACGGTGATGTTCTGGAAATCCTGTTGCAAACCTGCAGAAATGCCGATGCAGCCAAGCGATTTCTGAAAAAACTAATAAAGCGATCGGGCGTGCCGCGCGTTCTCGTGACTGATAAGCTGCGCAGCTACGGCGCAGCCATCCGGGATCTTTGCCCAAGCGTGGATCACCGTTCGCTCAAGCGGCTAAACAACCGTTCGGAGGCGTCCCATCGACACACAAGACGACGAGAAAAGATCGTGGGCCGCTTCAAATCTCCGCGCCATGCGTAGCGATTTCTGTCCGCCCATGACCAAACCGCCACCATCTTCCGCCCAAAGCGCTATCGTCTTTCCGCAACATCATACCGCCACGCCAGAGCTGATGCCGTTCAGCCTGTGGAACGACTATGCTGCTGAAATGCAAGTATGATCGCTTTGCAGCAACTTGCTCACAGCACGCCAAAACAATCTGACAAAGCCTAAAAATTTCACAGATTACGAAAATCATCCGTGATCATCGGTTTGGGGCCTGGCTTAGGGACTGGCGGAAGATCAGGGCCCGGTTCAGGTATTGGTGTCGGATCATGCGGCGGGGTTGGTTTTGGTGGCTTACCTGCTTCGATCATTGTTTCATCCTCATTTGCCGAAATCTTTCAGTGAGAAACAAACCTTATCCATTTCTCAGGTGAAGCGCGTTCTCGTACACATTGCCTCTTACTTGTGGACTGATCAACCTTGTTTTGCCCGCTGGTTCTTTGCCCGGACATCTAGCGCAGAATGCTCGCGACGGATTGAGAAGTTTGCCATCTTCCCCACTTTAAAAGGCAGCCAAAGCGCGGGGATGCAATTATGGGGCTCACTGAGGCGCTTTCTGCGGAGGTTAATGCGCATCTTTCAGACAAGGGGACGCAAGCAGCGGCGCACGCTGAAGCAGATGCATGCGGATCTGATGGCTCCTACGGCCGGGTTGCGGCGTTTGCGCGGGACTGGCGGGCCGATCGGCAGCGAGATCAGCAGACGACAGGGCGCGGAAGGGCCACAAACGCTACGCGGCCTGATCGGCCGGCGCACCGCGTCAGGCTCTGCGCAATGCTCCGCGCAGCGCGCGCGCCTGCAAGGGCTCGGTCAGATGGGGGCGACCGGCAAAGCCCATCCGCTCCATCGCCTCACCCTCGCGAGGGTGCGGCGCGGCGGTAAACAAGGCACGCAGTAGCCCCAGCGTCCTGCGTTTGGACGGTGCTGCGTTTGCCAGACGCGAGAGGGCAGGCAACAAGGCCTGCTCAATCTCGTCGAAGTCCGTGCCGAATGGGAAGTCCGGCAAGACCGTTCCACGGTACGGGTGCAACCAGTTTGAGATGGTATCCGGTGTGTTGTCCCGGTGCGTTTTCTCTACCTGAGAGTCCTGCGCGACTTTGCCGGCGTCTTTGGCCGTTTGCAGCAGATCGTCCTGAAAACGGCTGTCGGCAATCGCGATCAAACGCAGGATGACCTGCGCATCCGTCTGTCCACGCAGGTCTGCCACGCCGTATTCCGTGACCACGATATCGCGCATGTGACGGGGCACGGTCGTGACCGGCAGCTGCCAGACGATGTTGGAGGAGATTTTGCCGCCGGACATCCGGGTGGCGGGCAGGGTGAGGACCGCACGGCCGTCTTTCAGCGCGAAGGCCTGTTCGAAAAAGTTGAACTGCCCGCCGACACCGCTGACCACTTGGCCGGGTTTGGCGGCGTCAGACATAACGTCCCCCAGCACGCTCACCTGCATTGCGCTGTTGATGAAACGCGCGTGCGCCCGCGCCGCGCGCTTCGCCTCCTCGTCGCCATAAAGCGCGTTCGTGTAGCTGACGGGCATCATCGCGATCTTGGCACGCCGCTCTGCGGGCATCGCGCGCAGACGCTCGTACATGTCGCGCGCTTCCACAAAGAAGCCTGCGTGTATCGCGGCGCCATCCACCTCGCGCCGCACAATCCCGGCCTCGAAAAGCGCAAGCAGCCCACCAACCAGCATTTCCGTCACGGCGTACAGGCCCGTCTCGAAGGGATCGGTACCATCGTCGGCCAAAGGGAAGGGGGCCTTACGCCAGATATCCTCGAGCGCGCCGCGCTCCCGCAGGATCAGCGCCTGCGCCACGGCATCGCCGATTGCCCCGATACCGACCTGTAAGGTGCCGCCGTCCCTCACCAGTCGCGAGACATGAAGTCCGATGGCATGTTGCGCATCCGAGACGGGCCGGCGCACCGCCGAGAAAAGCTCGAACTGCTGCAGGGATTCCAGAACCATCGCGAAGGCGTGTTGGGGGAGGACAGCCGCGTCGCCCTCCATGAAGGGCAGGGCGTCGTTTATCTCCGCGACGGCCATGAAGTCCAACTCGCCCCGTGAACGCATCGCGAAGAGATCGGCGGAAATGTCCGTGTTGCACGACAAGCTGACCCGTTCGCCCTCGCGCGAGACGAGCTGCGCGAGCACATTGGGTTTTTGCGCGATGAGCACGTCGCGCGCGTGTGTGTAGTTTGCAGAAATATAGTTCTGCTGTGCGTAAGACTTCCCGAGCCACGCGCCCGCCTGAAAGAAGAATTCGGACACGTTGATGTTGTCCGGCAAAGTGCCTTCCTTGATCATCTCCGCGTAGTCGAGTGCGGGATATTTGCCGAATAGCCGGTCCATCGCGGGCGTCAAAAACCGTTTCTCCATATCCGAGGAGGGGGAGGGGCGTTGCAACGTCAGTGCGGTGAAGATCGACAGCGTCCACTGCGGATTGCCGCGCGCTGCGCGGGTAAGGGCGTTGACGAGCGTGACGGGTTTGCCAAGACCCAAGGGCAGAGCAAGGCAAATTTTGCCGCCGTTCTGCTCAAAGATCGCGGCTGCCATCAGGTCGGGGTCTGAGAAGGTCACGGTACGTTCAGGCAAGGGTTTGCCAACCTTCGTCGGGCCGGAATCGGGGACCGTAGGACTGCTCCAGTTCTTGCAGGCGTGCGACGACGTTGTCCATGCCCCGCGCGCGCGCGTAGTGCATGGGGCCGCCGCGGAAGGGCGCCCAGCCCGTCGCTAGGATCAGCGCCGCGTCTACCTCATCCTCGCTCTGCGCGATGCCCAGCCGCAAGATCTCGGCACCCGCATTCAGCATGGGGAGGATGAGCCGGTCGGTCAGGTCATCCGGATCATCGCTCTGCGCATCGGGATGCGGCGTGCCGTCCGACCAGTCATAAAACCCCTGACCGGTTTTCTTGCCCAGATCGCCCGCGTCCACCTTTTCCCGCAGGGTCTGCGAGATGTCGGCCATGGGGGTATCAAGATTTTTGTGCAACGACTCCGCCACTTGCAACCCGACGTCCAGACCCACCTGATCCGCCAGCGTCACGGGCCCCATCGGCATCCCGAAGCGCACCGCGGCCGTGTCGATCACTTCCTTGGACACACCCTCATCCATCAGGACCATCGCCTCAATGAGATAGGGGGTCAGTACGCGGTTCACGACAAAGCCGGGATAGTCGGCGACGGGCGCGGGCTGTTTGCCGATTGCGCCACAGAATGCCGAGAGGCGGCGGAGGGTGTCGTCTCCGCTCGCCTTACCGCGCACGACTTCCACCAGATCGATCTTCGAGACCGGATTAAAAAAATGCAGCCCTGCGAAGCGGGCGGTGTCGTGCGTGAAGCCCGCCAGACTATCGACCGAAAGGCTCGACGTATTCGACGCCAGAATTGCGTCCCGTTTCATGCGCGATTTCAGATCGGCGTAGATCTTCTCTTTCAGCTCTATCCGTTCAGGCGCGGCTTCGATCACAAGATCGGCTTTAGCGATGCCGTAGCCGTCCACGTCGGGCATCAGCCTGTCCAGCGCGTCGCGCGTCTGGGTCGAGGTCAGGTGCTTAGACTTGCATACATCCACCGCGATCTTCATTGCGCGGCCAAGGGCTGCGCTGTCGATATCGCCCAGTGAAACGGTCTTGCCCTTTATCGCGGACATGGCGGCGATTTCCGCGCCCATGACGCCCGCGCCGATCACATGGACGCGGGTGATCCCGTCGTCGCCGCGCCCGTTCTCCTTCAAGTTCTGGCGCAGGAAAAAGACACGGCGCAGGTTTCGAGAGGTTTCGGTTTCCAGCAGTTTCGCAAAGCTGGAAATCTCGGCTTTCTGCATGGCGTCGCGGTCGGACCCGTGCTTCTCCCACAGCTCGATGAGCGCGCCTGGGGCGGGATAATGCTCTGCGGGTGCCTTCTTGTCCGCCTCGCTGCGCATTTTGCGCCCGATCAGGCTGCGGGCCTGCTCGAACCCGAAAGCCTGTGCTTTGAGACCTTGCTCATGCGCGTCGATCTTGCCTTTCGCTGCCGCCTCGACGGCGGCGACGATATGGCGCTCTTCCACGACGGCGTCCACGATGCCCAGTTTTTTGGCGCGCTTCGTGTGGGCAGTCCTGCCGGTGAGCATCATAGTCATCGCTTCGACCGGGTCGATCAGCGCGGGCAGGCGGAAAGTGCCCCCGAGGCCGGGGTGAAGACCCAGTTGCACTTCGGGAAAGCCGAAGGATGCGCCCGGCGCCGCAATGCGCAGATCGCACGCGAGGGCCAGCTCGAATCCTGCGCCCAAGGCCGCACCGTGTACGATGCAAACTGTCGTGCAATCGAGGTTTTCGATCCGGTCGAGGACGGCGTGGCCCTGTTCCAGAATCGCCGCCGCATCGTCCATCGCGTCAAAGCTGTTGATGTCCGCACCCACCGCGAACCCTGCGCGCTTGGCGGAGCGGATTACCAGCGCTTTCGGGAGGTCAGACTCGAGGCTGGTGATATGCCCCTCAAGCTCGCGAATGACATCTTCCGAGATCGTATTGGCGGAGCTTTCGGGGACGTCGAGTACGAGCCACGCGATGCCATCGGCACTGCGCCCGGTGCGCCAGTTGCCGTCCCGCGCGCCGACCGGACCCAAGGCCAGTTTCGTCTCACCGAGATATTCGAGTACATTTCCAGCCATCACACAGCCTCCAACAGCATCGCACCGCCAAGACCGCCGCCGATACATTCCGTGGCGATGCCGCGCTTTGCCCCGCGCGCTTTCATCGCGTTCGCCAGATGCAGTACGATGCGGTTGCCGCTGGTGCCGACCGGGTGTCCCAGAGAGATGGCCCCGCCGTCTACGTTCAACCGGTCGCGGTCTATGCTTCCGAAGGCACCGTCATACCCCAAAACCTCGCGGCAGAAATCGGCGTCGTTCCATGCGGCAAGACACGAGAGCACCTGCGCCGCGAAAGCTTCGTTTAGCTCCCAAAGGTCGATATCGTCGAGCGCCAGCCCGTGCCGCTGCGCGATCGGCGTCGCGGACATCACCGGACCCAGACCCATGATCGACGGATCGAGGCCTACCCATTCGCTGTCCTTGATCTCGGCGAGCGGGGTGAGGCCGTGCGCCTCGACCGCCTGCTCGGAGGCGAGGATGCACCAGCTTGCGCCATCGGTGATCTGGCTCGAATTGCCGGCCGTTACCTTGCCGTAGGGCGGCTCAAAGACAGGTTTCGGCTTGGCAAGCCCTTCCAAATCGCTGTCGGGGCGCACGCCGTCGTCGTGATCGTACACGGTGCCGTCGCGATCGAAGGCTGGTACGACCTCTCCCTTCAACCGCCCTTCGGATTGGGCGGCGGCGAGGCGGTGATGGCTCTGCATGGCGTAGGTGTCCGCCGTCTCGCGGTCGATCCCGAAACGGTGCGCGAGAACTTCGGCGGTCTGGCCCATGGACAGGGTCGTGATCGGGTCGGTCAAGCCGCGTTCCAGCCCGATGACGGGTTTGAAGAACTCAGGCTTGATCCCGGCGACCGCGCGCGCCTGCGCGACCGGTCCTTTTGCGCTGCTCATCTGGCCGAACCATTCCACGGCAGATTGCCGCAAGGTTAGCGGTGCGTGGCTCAAGGCCTCCGTCCCGCCCGCAAGGATCATCTGGTGAGAGCCAGACCGGATGTAGCGGTAGGCGGTGTCGATGCTCTGCATGCCCGAGCCGCAGTTGATCTGAGTGGTGAAGGCCACGGTGCGTTCCGGCAGGCCCAAGCGAAGGGAAGCGACGCGGGCGGGGTTAATCTCGTCGGCGATGACGTTGACGCATCCCAAGATCACCAAGTCAATCGCGGCGGCGTCGAAACCCTGCCGTGCGAGCAGCGGTCTGCCGCATTGCACCGCCAGATCGACGGGGGTGAAAGGGCCGAGGCCCTGGCGCGCTTTCAGAAACGGGGTGCGTGCGCCGTCGACTAGATAGACGCGTTGGGCGTTCGGGGCACTCATTCGGCGGCCTCTTTCGGCGTCGCCTCATAGTCTTCCGCAGCCTGCGCGCTGTGATCCTTGAAGTAGCGCGACAGCTCTTCGGGCGTGTATTCATCCACGGCGACGACCTTGTCCACCAAGGCCTGCATCGCGGAGAGTTTCTCCATTTCGGCCGCGCTCAGGAGGTCGGCATCAAGCGCCTCTTGCGATGACTTGCGGGCATCGCGGAGGCGCTTGGTCACTGGAGCCATCTCCACGACGGCGGCGAAACACTCATTGAGCGTGTGCACGCCGTCGCCGCCCGTCCCCTCGAAAAGGCGGCCTGTAATCCTGTCGCGCGCGGCGGACGGCTCGTAGATCAGATCGCTGCATGCCTCGACCAGCCGATCATCGGGGCCGCGTTGGGTAGCCGCAGGCAATGTCAGGAAGCGCAGGAGCCACGCCGCCCAGCGGGCGGGCAGGTTCGTGATCACTTCGTCCAGTGCCGTCTGGATGTTCTTGAACGCCTGGGCTGCGGCGTATTCGATCAAGGGGAGATCGGCGCTTTGACGCCCCTCATCCTCCCAGCGTTTCAGGGCGGCTGAAAGAATGTACATCTCCGAGAGGATGTCGCCCATCCGCCCCGACAGCATCTCCTTGCGCTTGAGCGCGCCGCCGAGCGTCAGGAACGCAAAGTCCGCCGTGAGCGCGTAGGCTGCGGACCAGCGCGACAGCTGCCGGTATATCGGCGTGGCAGCGCCGGCATGCGGTGCCGGTGCAAAGCGGCCGCCGGTCAGCGCGCGACCCCACGCGCGGAAAAGCGTCTTGCTGGTGTGGCCGACATGCGCCCAGAAACTGCGGTCGAACATCTCCAAGGATTTCTCGGGATCCTCTTCCTGCAAGGCGAGCATGTTGTCCAGCATGTGTGGATGTGCGCGGATGGAGCCTTGACCGAAGATGATGAGGCTGCGGGTGACGATGTTGGCCCCCTCGACGGTGATCCCGATGGGCACGGCCCGGTAGAGCGGCAGCAAGTAGTTGGCAGGGCCGTCGATCACCGCTTTGCCGGAGTGGACGTCCATCGCGTCATCCAGCGCCTCGCGCATGCGGAACGTCGCGTGGGCCTTCATGATCGCGGAGATGACAGACAAGGCCCGGCCTTCGTCCAGTCCCGCGCAGGTCAGATGGCGGGCGGCGTCCATGGTGTAGGCGTCAGCCGCCAGCCGTCCCATGCGCGCCTGTACGCCGCCGAATTTCCCGATGGGCAGATTGAACTGCTGCCGGATGCGGGCATAGGCCCCGGTCGTGTGGGCGCAGAACGAAATCGCGGCACAGCCCATCGACGGCAGGGATATTCCCCGGCCTGCGGCCAAAGCGGACATCAGCATCATCCAGCCTTTGCCCGCGTAATCGGGGCCGCCGATGATGTTGCTCAAGGGAATGAACACGTCGGTCCCGGTGGTGGGACCGTTCATGAACATCGTGGAGGACGGCAAATGCCTCTTGCCCGTCTCGACCCCCTTCAGATTCGTGGGGACGAGCGCGCAGGTGATGCCGATATCTGTCGTGTCGCCTACGAGGCCGTCCGGATCGCGCAGTTTGAACGCGAGGCCCAGGACGGAGCAGACCGGCGAGAGGGTGATGTAGCGTTTCGCCCAATTCAGGCGGATGCCCAGAACTTCCTCGCCTTCCCATTTACCTTTGCAGATCACCCCTTCGTCCACCATTGCCGAAGCGTCCGATCCTGCGTCTGCGCTGGTCAGGCCGAAGGCGGGCAACTCGCGCCCGTCGGCGAGCCGTGGCAGCCAGTAGTCCTTTTGCGCATCCGTGCCGAACTGGTGCAGCAACTCTCCGGGTCCAAGTGAGTTGGGCACCATGACCGTCACCGCAGCAGCGACGGATCTGGTGGAGATGAAACGCACGATCTCAGAGTGCGCAAACGCGGAAAACTCCAGACCACCGTGGGATTTTGGAATGATCATGCCGAAGAATTTCTTCTCGCGCAGGAATTGCCAGACCTCCGGAGGCAAATCTCCATCTTCGTGGTTGATCTTCCAGTCGTCGATCATCTTGCAAAGATCTTGGCAGGGACCGTCGATGAACGCCTGCTCCTCCGTCGTCAGTTCGGGTGCCTTGATCGCGTGAAGCCTCGACCAGTCGGGATTGCCGGAGAACAGCTCCGCTTCCCACCACACTTCACCTGCGTTTAGAGCTTCGCTTTCAGTCTGGGAGAGCGCAGGCAAAACCCCCTTGGCCCAGCGGTGAATTGGCTTGGTGATATACTCCGCGCGAAATTGTACCATCATAATCTCCCTGACACCAAAACGCATGCAAACCGATTAGGTTCCTGCGTGTCGGATGTTGAATGTTTGACTGGACTGTTTCGGGCGGGACCAAAGGGATGACATCGGAAGCGAATCAGAGGGCTAGAGCACCTACGGACGAGGGTCGGCCTGCGCAGATGGCAGGCCGTTATTTCTCACCATTCTTTTAGGAACGGATATGCCGCCGCTTGCCGGTTCGTTTGAGCGCAGCGCTGTGCTCGCAGCCCACAATCTCACGGATGGAAAACGTGCCCACCCAGCGTGATCTGATCCGGATGGGACAGGCGATGGTCCGTTTCTACTGCCAATCCTTTGCGCGTGTGTCCGGGCAGATTGTATTGGATATCGACGACACATTTGATGCGGTCCATGGGCACCAGCAGTTGCGCCTGTTCAACGCATACTATGACGAATACGGCTTCCAACCCATTGTCGTCTTTGATGGGGAGGGAAGGCTGGTCGGGGCCTTGCTGCGTCCGGCCCGTCGGCCGAAAGGGACGGAGAGTGCCGCACATCTGCGCCGCTTGATCCGGGAAGGCGTCAGCTAATCAGATGCGCCTCATGCTGCATGGTTGTGCCTATTGGGTCTGGTGGACACTTCGGGCCGCCTGCCCAAAGCGATCCCAATGGCGGCGTGCTCAGTTTGATACCCTGCGCCTGCACCTGGTCAAACTCGCAGCCACCGTCGTCGAGAAGAAAACGCGGATCGTCATGACGCTACCCGCCTCATGCCCCCGTCAAAGTCTCATCAGGCTGCTGTTCGACGCACTGGCTCCGCCATCGCCTATATTGCGCTGAATAAACCGCCCCGCTCACCCCGAAACACCAACCGACAAAGCCCAAAACAATCAAAAACGCCCGATGCAAAGTCAGGGTGCAGATCAACCACGCCATGACGGAACGACAAAGGCTGCAAACAACGCAGCACGCACCAAAACAGGCCTCTCATGAATTATTGCGGTTAACTCCATGTCGCTTGCGCCGATCGCATGGGAGCATCACAGCATTACCCAAGCGGAACGCTGAGCCGATAGATCACGCCCTCTGGATGATACTCGAGCTCGCTTTCGCCTTCCATTTCGCTGCCAACTACTCTTTCCAGCAGCATCGTTCCGAAGCCCTTCTGGTCCGGTTGTGCGACCTCTGGGCCTCCGCGCTCCTCCCACGTAAGCAGGAATCGGGGCGGCTCCGCATCTTCTTTGATGCGCCATTTCAGCTCGACAAACCCTCCTGGTGTTGTCAGCGCGCCATACTTCGCCGCATTGGTCGCAAGCTCGTGGAGTGCCAGGCCCAACATGCGGCCTTTGCGTGCAGGCAAGCGCACGGCAGGGCCACTGATCACTATCTTCTCGGACCGGTTGCCCCGGTGCGGCTTGAGAATAACTTCGGCGATCTGCCGAGGGTCGGCTGCGTCGCCGTTGTCCTCGAAGACAAGACTTTCTGCCTTCGACAAGGCCTGTAGGCGTCCCTTGAAAGCGTCCCGGTATTCCTCCGCCGATCGGCCCTCGACCCCCGTCTGCGACGCTAGCGCCTGCACGAGGGCAAGCAGATTCTGAACCCGGTGGCTTAGTTCGCGTGCGAGGACCGATTGTTCACGGGCGCGCATCTTTACGCCGTCCTGTCGGCGTATGCGTTCGACCGCCAGCGCAAGAAGGTTGGCATAGGTTTGCAGAAAGTCGATCTCGTCTTCGTCGAAGTCGCACTGTTCCCGTGCATCGACTTCCAGGACGCCGAAGGGTTCATCCTCGCCGACGATGATAACGTTGACCATGCTCTTGACCCCATGTCGCACGAGAAAGTCAGGGATGCCGAACCGGTCTTCTCGTGCGATATCTCTGGACACGACCGGCTCTCCGGTGAGTAGGGCATATCCGGCCGGGGATTGCGCATCATCCGCCATCGTGGCGTGGCCGACGACGCCAGGGTCCCAGTTGACGCCGGCGCGAAGCAGGAAGTCGTGATGTTTGGTCCGGTGTTCCAGCACCTTCACCAATTTGATATCGAGCGCTATTGAAACAAGCTCCGCCGCTCGTGTCAGGAGGGTATCAAGATCTTGGCATCGAAAGGCAAAAGAGCCGAAATCCGCAAGTGCCTTACGTTGGGCTCGAAGTTCATCTGACATTGGATAAGTTTCCTTTCGTGCGGCGTATTCACTGATGGTCGCAAGCACAGCTTAGCAGGAACCGCGTTTTAATCACTACCTTGCAACCACTTTCGAGATCGACGTGTCCTGTTTCGCGGGTGGCTTGGTGATGATAGAGACTTGCAACACAGAGAGTGCCGATTTGTTTTGAAACAAGATCGGTAATCTCCCTCGAAGATCTACGCGGTTGCAGTGAGGAACTTTGGCTTATCCCAGTGCGTTTGGGTTCGATCGTATTTTTGTTGACAAAGGGACCAGCCGTGGCGGGTAAGGACGATCAGAAAATTCTGAAAGGGCGTCGCATCCTCGTTGTCGAGGATGATATACTGCTGGCGCTGGATCTTGAATTGTTTCTGGAAAGCCAGGGCAGCAACGTGCTTGGATCGGCCAACAGCGTCAAAGCTGCGCTTGCTATGGTCGAGGCAGAACACCCTGATGCGGTGACATTGGATATGAACCTCAAAGGCGAATCGTCCGCACCTGTCGCAGCCGCCCTGCAAAAGCGTGGTATCCCATTCGTTTTCGTCACCGGAAACGACAGGACGGATCTGGATTATCCTGCCTTTGACGACGTTCCGTTGGTGAGAAAACCCTACGACGCGGTCGAACTTGTCCAAAGGCTAGTCCAGCTTCTGGCGTAAGCCCATAAGCGAGCACAACAGCCTGTTACAACCAGTTATGTCTTGTTCTACCGTCAGTCACATCCCTAATCGTTCCAGCATCCGCTGGGGCTTAAGGAGCCCTATGATGAGGTGTGCTATCAGATTACTTGCGACCACCGAGAAGCAGGTCTTTTGCATCAGTAACTTGTGCCATGAGCACAGCTGAACCGCCACCACGACCAGACGACTGCGCAATTGGCGCACCTAAATGCTGACTCTGCACGAACACAATCACCAGATGGGTGGGCATCGGCCGCGACAGAGAGCGCGTCGCGCGCAGATTCAAGTTCAGATATTGGATCCTTGATTGAATATCACATTTTCAGGCCCTCTTACCAAGAGCCCCGGTGTTGGCGACATCCGGCACTGTCTTTGATAGCGGTGTTTCTTGCAACTTTTCCCTCCGGTCTGCCGTTGGGTGTATATCGGCGGGACGTGAACCGCTTACACGCAAACCAGAAGCGAGGAACGGCATGGCCGAATACGAGATAACTGCAGACGCTGATTTCCGAGAGGGGCTCGAACAAATTCTCGATCAAAGCGGCGGATTTCCTCTTAGGGTTAAGGGCACTGGCACCGACCTGATCATTCTTGAGGCTGAGACATTCGCGGAGATGATGCGCGATGCAACGCGTTACCGGGACATAATTTCGCCGGAAGTGGAGAGCGGGCCTGCCATGAACGATGAGGAAATTCGCAGGAAGCTACTAAATGGTGGGATCGACTGAAGTCGTCTACCCCCAATTCCATGGAATAGTGCAGACTTGGGATACAGCATTTTCCGTTCGCGTGTTTCCAACATTCTGTTTCAATAATTTCCAATCATTGGAAAGTTCTTGCGCTTTCACGTCCCAGTGTCGCGCTCCGTCTCGATCTTCAATGTCTCGCCGCAATGCTTGCAGTGGATCGAATCAGGTTCGTGCCGGTTCAGACCGCATTCCGGGCATTTATGCTTGATCTTGGAGAGGTGCGCCATTTACGCCAAAGCATCGACGCCCGGCCCGGGATAGCGCTGCTGTCGGGCGTAATCGGACTGTAAATGCTGTTCGGTCTGATGCCAATCAGCTTGCTAACGGTTGTCGGCCTGCCACTTGTGCCTATTGTTTTGCTTGCACGGTGGTTGTCTGGACACTGGGGTATATCTTGGGGGCTTACGTTATGGCGATGCGTGCCATGCGCAGTCTCGGCTCCACCGAAAATCCGGAGATCTGGATGCGTCTGCTGGCACTGGTGTTCGGGGTGACCATCTTCGCGTTGTTGAACTTCATTCCGGTGCTTGGCTGGATGGTAAATTTCGCGCTGGTCCTACTGGGGATCGGAGGGATGACGACGGCGCTGTTCGAACGTCTGATGGGCAATTTAGGCCCTGCGCTGGATGTCGACAGGCGCCCCATGCAACGCGACCCAGAATAGGAGGACATTATGTCGGTTCTGTCGCAAACTTCACCGGAATGATCTATCAGGTCAGCTAATGTGTCTATGCGGTTGGGTCATTGGTTTCGTTCAAAGGGGCCCATTTTCCAAAGCATGTCATTTTTCATGCGGTGTTTTTCTACGTCAGATATCGTGTGTCCTACCTGTCATCCGCCTCGCCAAAGACGCCCGTGCGTTTGGCGTTTCCTCTCAACTACCGGGAGCGACTTTTCCCCAACCTGTTCGCTGATGGGGATCTGCCTCAATAATAGAATAGGATCTGCTGGAGGCCATTAATATTGCTGCGGTTTTCAGTTGGTGGCACACCACATCCGATACCGCCCCTGCCCGGTCACCTCGCGGATAAGGCCTCGCGTTTCCATCCAGGCGAGGTTGCGCTGGACGGCGGCACGGCTGGCACCGGTCAGGGTCTCGGCCATTGAAGCCGAGACGAGGGGCCATTCGGTTAGCACCGCGCACAATGCTGGTGGTGTCTTGCCAGAGAGCGGGGCCATCATGGTTTGCGCCCGCGCTGACCATGCGTGGATATCGTCGAGATGCCGCATCCCGGTGAGGCATGCTGTTTCCATTCCCTCGAGCCAACGCTCCAAGCGCTCAGCTGGTAGGCCACTGGCGCGCAGCCCCACTGCCCCGCGTATAGCCAGAGGCGCAAAGATGGCCCCCCCATTCGAATTTGGGCCTTCGCTGGCGGCAATGCGTGCGGCGGTAACCGCCGCTTCCATCCGGTCGCCCTGTTGCCCGAGACCCGCAAGGCTCCAGAGGTGAAACCCCATGCAGGCGCGTGTGATCGGGTGCAGGTCGGCGGCTTGCGCCATCAGGTCAAGCCAACCGCCCGCGCGATCCGCAAAGGGCTCGGCTTCTTCCGCCATGTTTTCAGGGTCACGGCGATCAAGGAAGGCGGAAAGGTCCACCTCTGGGCCGGGACCGCCTGTCAGACGCCGCACCGCCCATCCGACACGCGCGAGCGCCGCGGTGTCGTCCTGCACCCCGCACAAGCGCATGGATATCCAGAGCGCCAGCCGATCCGGGCCAATTCGGTCACCCACAAACCAGCTGAGGTCTGCCGCCTCCATCAGCGCGAGCCTGTGCCGCCAGCCTTCCGGGCTACGGTGCAGACGGTCATCCAGCGCGCCAATCCGGCCAGCCACACGGGCGAGATGAGCAGCATTGCCTGCCTCTGCCTTCCGCCAATCGTCGAGGACTGCGGTTTCACGCAGCTCTGCCCTCGGTCCGGGCGGCAGATAATCCGGCTCCACTTCCATCGGACCGGGCAGGAACCACAGGTCGTCCTCAGACGTCTCTTCAAGCCCCTCCGCATCCACTAGAGGATCGTCAAAACTATCATACTGCGTAGATACTTGAGGCTTCA